>Ga0315336_1001397_pt1 | contig 47542 bp, 43 predicted proteins | sample ASW5metaG_FD_204512 | JGI IMG/M metagenome (GOLD analysis project Ga0315336, IMG submission 204512) | Ammonia-oxidizing marine archaeal communities from Monterey Bay, California, United States - ASW #5 | ecosystem: Environmental > Aquatic > Marine > Intertidal zone | place: USA: California...
CACGAGCTGCCCCACTGGCTGCATCATTACAATTGGCACAGACCACATGCTGGCATAAAACGTAGAACACCAATCAGCCGATCAGGATTGGATCTGAATAACCTTATGAGACTCCACAGCTAGAGCAGGTTTCCGTATGGTCGAAACGTGCTCTTACGGTCAGGTCTTCTGTTTGTCGTCCTGATCGCGCTTGTCTTGGCGGCCTTTGTCGGCAATCGCCGGGCGGATGTGCAATTCGCGCATTTGGGCGTCCGTTGCCGGCGCCGGCGCGCCCATGAGTAAATCCTCGGCCTGCTGGTTGAACGGAAACAGGATGACCTGGCGTATGTTTGGCTCGTCGGCCAACAGCATGACGATGCGGTCGATGCCGGGTGCCAGGCCGCCATGGGGCGGTGCGCCGTAGCGAAACGCGTTGAGCATACCGCCGAAACGTTCCTCCACGTCCGTGGCGCTGTAACCGGCGAGTTCGAACGCTTTCATCATGATGTCGGGGCGATGGTTTCGGATCGCGCCGGAGCTTAGTTCGACGCCGTTGCAGACGATGTCGTATTGATAGCCGAGGATGTCCAACGGGTCCTGGGTTTCGAGCGCTTCCAGGCCACCTTGGGGCATCGAGAACGGGTTGTGGCTGAAATCGATCTTGCGGCTGGTCTCGTCGAACTCGTACATCGGGAAATCGACAATCCAGCAAAACCGAAACACGTCCTTTTCGCCGAGATCGAGGTCTTCGGCGACTTTTATCCGGGCAGCGCCGGCAAGCTCCGCGGCGGCGCCGGGCTTGTCGCAGGCGAAAAACACCGCATCGCCGTCGCCGACACCAGCGATCTCGCGAATATGTTGGACCCGGTCGGCTTCCAGATTGTTGGCGATCGGACCTTTGCCGGCGCCGTCTTCACAGATGATGTAACCGAGGCCTGGCGCGCCCTCCTCGCGGGCCCAGTCGTTCATCTTGTCGAAGAAGCTGCGCGGCCGGCCGGCGGAACCCGGCGCCGGGATGGCGCGCACGACGGCGCCGCCTTTGATCGCGCGGGCGAATATGCCAAAGCCGCCGTCCCGGAAACACTCGGTGACGTCGCTGATTTCGATCGGGATGCGCAAGTCTGGCTTGTCGGTGCCGTATTTCAGCATCGCCTCGGCGTAGGGAATACGGGGAAACGGTTTGTTGACCTGCCAGTCCGAGAACTCTTCGAACACCGCGGTCATGACCGGTTCGACTGCCTGGAATACATCCTCCTGGGTGACAAAAGCCATTTCCAGATCGAGTTGGTAAAACTCGCCGGGGCTGCGGTCGGCGCGGCCGTCCTCGTCGCGGAAGCACGGCGCAATCTGGAAGTAGCGGTCAAAACCCGAGACCATGATCAGCTGCTTGAATTGCTGGGGCGCCTGCGGCAAGGCATAGAACTTGCCGGCATGGACCCGGCTCGGCACCAGATAATCTCGGGCGCCTTCCGGACTGGAGGCGGTCAGAATCGGGGTCTGGAATTCCACGAAATCCGCCTCGGTCATGCGCCGGCGGATCGAGGCGATGACCTGGGCACGCAATAAAATGTTCGCATGCATGCTTTCGCGGCGGAGATCCAAATAGCGATGGCGCAGACGGATGTCTTCCGGATAGTCCGGTTCGCCGAATACCGGCAACGGCAGTTCGTCGGCCGCCGACAGGACCTCGAAATTGCGAATCCGGACTTCAACCGCGCCGGTCGCGAGATTCGGGTTGATCGTATCTTCGGTCCGTGGCGCCACCTCGCCGTCGATGCAGACCACGCTTTCCGCCCGCACCGCTTCCACTGCCGGAAATATCTCGGCGCCTGTTTCGATCACGCATTGCGTGAGACCGTAATGGTCGCGGAGATCGACAAACACTAAATTGCCATGGTCGCGCTTGCGATGGACCCAGCCGGATAGGCGGACCGTTTGTTTGACGTTGTCAGACCGCAGTGCGCCGCAATCATGTGTCCGGTATGCGTGCATTGTTCCCTCGGTGGTGAGAATCAAGGATGGCGCCGATCGGCTGCCGCGGCTGAAAAACGCCGAGTGGTTCGGTGTTGTCAAGGCCTGTGTTGTGGCGCCCGCGAAGGACAATTCAAGAATTCCCCTTGCGCGTCACAGTATTTTCGCGAGACTTGCCTATGTGGTGGCATGTTGGTGTATAAGCAACGACGATGCAGTTAGTAAAAGATACCTCCGCGTTGGCCGCGCTTTGTGCCCGGCTCAGCCAAAACGACTATATCACCATCGACACCGAGTTCATGCGGGAAACCACCTATTGGTCCCGCCTCTGCTTGGTGCAGTTGGCTGCGCCCGACGGTGAAGCGGCGATCGTCGATCCGTTGTCGGACGAGCTGTCGCTCGAACCGCTGGACGAATTGCTGGCCGATCCTGATACGCTGAAAGTCTTTCACGCGGCGCGCCAGGACATCGAGATATTTTATCATCGAGCCGGCAACGTTCCGACACCAGTATTCGATACCCAGATCGCCGGCATGGTGTGCGGCTTCGGCGAATCGGCGGGCTATGAAACCTTGGTCCGCAAGATCGCCAAGGAAAAAATCGACAAGTCCTCGCGCTTCACCGATTGGTCGCGCCGGCCGTTGACCAAACGCCAGCTCAATTATGCGATTGCCGACGTCACCCATCTGCGGGTGATCTACGAAAAGCTCGACAAGCGCCTGCGGAAAAATGGCCGTGCGGCGTGGTTGAACGAGGAAATGGCGGTACTGACCAGTCCTAATTCCTATGCCCTTCGGCCGCAAGACGCTTGGCGCCGTATCAAGACGCGGAGCACGAACCAGCGGCTGCATGCGGTGTTGCGGGAGGTTGCCGCCTGGCGCGAACGCGAAGCGCAGTCCCGCAACGTGCCGCGCAATCGCGTGGTCCGTGACGAGGCGTTGTTGGAGATCGCCGCGCATCCGCCGAAATCCGCGACTGAGCTGTCGCGAATTCGCGGATTGCACCGCGGCTTCGCCGAAGGCCGCCTCGGCGATGGCGTGCTGGATGCGGTCGGCAGTGCGATGGCGCTTGCCGATGATGATTTGCCGGTAATCGATCGGCCGGAACCACTGCCGTCCGGTATCGGGCCGTTGGTCGAACTCTTTAAAGTCTTACTGCGGATGAAAAGCGAAGAGCATCACGTCGCGCAAAAACTCATCGGTCAGGTCGCCGACCTCGAACGCATCGCCGCCGACGACAACGCGGACGTGGCCGCCCTGCATGGCTGGCGCCGTGAAATCTTTGGCGAAGACGCGCTCGCGCTTAAGAACGGCCGGCTTGCCCTGGCCGCCGACGGCCGCAAGGTCACTTTGGTGCCGATTAACAACGGCCAGGCGGAAGCCTGAATCAACACCCTACCAGCGGCCGCCGGCATTGCCGGCGTAAGGCTCAAGCCGCGCCACGGTCGATGCCGAGGTCGCGAAGCTGATGCGCATCCAATTTCGACAACGACTTGCGCAGCGCGAAATCCGCGCGTTGAGTGCGATAGGCACCGCTGGCCATGTGGAAAATTGTCTGCACCGACTTAATCGGACGGTCGATCAGATCGCGTCCGCTGATGCCGGGGATGGTCGGGTCTACGAAGTGAATGGCGAGTGGGGTCATGGTCTTTCTCCTGGACCAACCGCATATTCAGGAACTTTAGAACACCTTGAATATCGGTTGTGGCGATCGGCATTTCCACGATGCCGGAATACGTTGCTTTCTGAGTTAGATATAGGAAGTACTTGGCATAGTTACTAACGAGATTTCTTGCAATTTCGTTTAAGAAAAACTAAATAACGTTGTCATGAATCAACGCCTACCCTCGCTCAACGCCCTGCGCGCTTTCGAAGCGGTGGCGCGCCATTTGAGCCTGACCAAAGCGGCGCAGGAACTTAACGTTACGCCAGCGGCAGTAAGCCATCAGGTCAAAGCTTTGGAGGCCGATCTTCAGGTCTCTTTATTGCGTCGCGTCAAAGGTGAATTCGTCCTCACCGAGACGGCGCAGACGGCCCTGCCCGTTCTGCGCGCCGGCTTCGACCAAATTGCCGAAGCTGCTCGGCGGTTGCGCGCCGACGAAGCGCGCCATTTTCTGACCATCAGCGTTGGCCCGACCTTTGCTGCGACCTGGCTGGTACGCCGGTTGGGTGCCTTCAAAACCGTTTTTCCCGAAATCGACGTTCGTTTGCAGACCACCGACGTCGTGTCGGATTTCGATCGCGACGGCGTCGATGTGGGTATTCGCTATGGAACCGGCGACTATCCGGGCTTGGCCGCCGCGCGTCTATTCGACGAGGAAATTTATCCGGTCTGCAGTCCGCAGCTGCTGCGCGACGGACCGCCGCTGGACAGCCCGGCCGCACTGGCCCGACACACCCTACTGCATGTGGAATGGAGCCTGACATCGGCCAAATCGGAGACCCTTGATTGGCAGATGTGGCTGCGTGCGGCCGGAATCGACGACATCGATGCCGATCGCGGACCGCGCTTCAGTCATGCCAATTTGGCGTTGCAAGCGGCCATGGAGGGTCAGGGGCTGGCGCTTGGCAGCGAATCTCTGACCCGCGACGACTTAGCGGCCGGGCGCCTGGTATGTCCCTTCGACGTCGTGCTGCCGGTCAACTTCGCCTATCACCTGGTTTATCCCGAAAGCACTGCCGACCAGCCGAAGGTCGCCAGTTTCCGAGACTGGATTCTGTCGGAGATCGGCGCCGGCCGGCCCGAATAACCGCCCGTGCATTTACGGACTACCGATACCGTCCTGCAGTTTCGGCTCACGGCCAAAAACCTTGGCCAGACCTTTGAGGCGGCGCGACACGGTTTCGCCGAGCAGGGCACGGCTTTCCGGGCCGACGGCAAGCGTCAGGTAATCATCGTCGATCCGCAGTCGTGATTGGGCGATGGTGGCTGGCGTACCGCCGGTCAGTGTGTGTGCCAGCCTTAAGGCAAGGCCGGTTCGTTCCGCCTGTTTCAACATCACCGGGTCGATCAATGCCGCCGCCTGGCGGTGCAGTTTGCCGTCGGCCCGGCCGCGGTAGCGGACGTAGACGGCGTAAGCCATGAAGGCCCGTTCGTCATGTTTTACGCCGGCGAACGGCGCCCGCAGGATGCCGCGGAACACTTGATACTCGCGATAGTCCGGATGCACTCGCCAGCCGGTGTCGCTCAGCAAGCAGGCGCCCAGTCGGAGCCTGGCCTCGGCGTCGCCGTCGCCGTCATCGCTGAAGATCGGTTGCATCCATTCAAACAATTCACTGCCGACCACGGCGAACCGGCTTTCCTGATCAGCCATCGTGCGGCATGCCTCGATCAGGGGATCGCCGGCGCGTTCAGTTGGAGACAGGCTGTCGTAGAGCACGCCTTCGCGCAGTCCATGGGCCGAAAACACCACGCGGCGGGGCTGCGCCATAGCCAGCAGCCGGCGTAGGACCGCGGATGCGACCGGCAGGCTGCCGGCGCGGCGCGGCGACACACCGTCGAGATGGCGCAGCGATTCCGGACTTTGTTTTGTTAGCAGCCGGCTGACAGAACGGATGGTGCTGGGCGTCGTTTCGTAATTATCGATGACGTGCAACGGGTAATTGTTGTGCGCCATATGAACGCGGGCCAAAGATCGCCAAGCGCCGCCGACTAAATAAAGCGTCCGCCCGCGGCTGGCGCGCAGCCACGGCACGGTTGACATGGCGCCGTCAATCCGGCCACGCGCATGCTCCGCGCTTTGGCTCTTGGCCAAACGCAACGTGCCGATCGGCAAGGTGGCCCACTCGGTTACCTGGCCGTCGTCCAATACGACCAGCTCCAGGCTGCCGCCGCCAAGGTCGCCCACCACTCCGTCGTGGTCATTATTGCCATGCAACACGCCGAACCCGGCATAGCGGGCTTCCTCGTGTCCGGTCAACACCCTGATCCGAAGGCCGATGTCACGTTCGACGTCGGCAACGAAGGCAGCGCCATCTTCCGCTTCGCGCACCGCCGCCGTCGCAACGGCGTGAATTTTCCCGACCCCCATGCGCGGACAAAGCGCCACATACCGCTGCAACGCCGCGCGTGCGCGCTCGGCACCGGATGGGTCGAGCCGGCCGGTTTCTTCCAGCGCCGCGCCAAGGCCGCAGAGGATCTTCTCGTTGAATATCGGCAAGCGGCCGCGTGGCGGACCGGTGAAAACAACCATGCGAACGGAGTTCGACCCGACGTCAATGACGGCGACCGGTTCGGTCGGATGGCGTGCCATGTCGCCGGCCAGGGACATGGCGCTATGATCAAGGGGGTTGAGGATCTCACTCATTCGGCGTCGAGCACCAATTTTGGCACCGGCTTGCCGCCCTTGAGGGCGCTGCCGCGGCCGGACAGGCTGGGATTGGTCATGAAGTAGGTATGGGCGGAAAAGCCGTCCGCACCGGCGCTACGACGGCTGTAGTGACCATCGGCATCAAGAAGCCAGCTCTGTTCGTTGTCTTTCAGGTTGGCGACAAGGATCTGGTCGACGAGCTGCTCCTTGACCGTAGGATTTTCAATCGGCACGAAGACTTCGATGCGGCCGTCCAGATTGCGTGGCATCCAATCCGCCGAGGTTACAAAGACCCGCGCATCGGGATGGGGCAGTTCGTGACCGTTGCCGAAACAGATGATGCGCGCGTGCTCCAGGAAACGGCCGATGATGCTTTTGACTTGGATGTTTTCCGATAGGCCCGGAACGCCGGGCCTGAGGCAGCAGATGCCGCGGACCACCAGGCTGATGTTGACGCCGGCTTGGCTTGCCCGGTAGAGCGCGTCGATGACGTCCATGTCGACCAATGCGTTCATCTTGGCCCAGATTTCGGCCGGCCGGCCGGCGCGGGCGTGGGCCGCCTCGTCCTCAATCAGTGAAATCGTGCGCGTGCGCAGGTCGAACGGCGAGGCGCTGATCCGCTCCAGGCGGTGCGGCTCGGCGTAGCCGGTGAGGAAGTTGAACAATGCCGCGGTATCGCGGCCGAACGCCGGGTCGGCGGTAAAAAACGACACATCGGCATAGATTTTGGCGGTTACCGGATGGTAGTTGCCAGTGCCGAAATGCACGTAAGAACGCATCTTGGCGCCTTCCCGCCGCACCACCAGCGACATCTTGGCGTGGGTCTTCAGCTCGATGAAGCCGTAGACAACATGCACCCCGGCCCGTTCCAAATCCCGCGCCCAGCGAATATTCGCGGCTTCGTCGAACCGTGCTTTGAGCTCGACCAGCGCGGTTACCGACTTGCCGGCTTCCGCCGCCTCGATCAACGCTTTCACCACCGGCGAATCGTCGGATGTGCGATAGAGCGTTTGCTTGATCGCCACGACATTGGGATCGCCGGCTGCCTGGCGCAGGAACTGGGCGACCACGTCGAAGCTTTCGTAAGGGTGATGGACCATCATGTCCTTGGCGCGGATGGCCGCGAAGCAATCGCCACCGGCATCGCGCACGCGCTCGGGAAAGCGGGCGTTGAAGGCGGAAAAGGTTAGGTCGGCACGCTCGCGGACAATCAATTCCGCGGTGTCGGCGAGGCCAAGCATGCCGTCGGTCAACAATATGTCGTCTGCATTGACCTCCATTTCATTGACCACGAACTGCCAGAGATGCTCCGGCGTCGCCGTATCGACGATAAGGCGGACCACCGATCCCCGGCGCCGACGCTTGAGCGCGCTTTCGAAAAAGCGAACCAGGTCCTCGGCTTCTTCTTCGACTTCGATGTCGCTGTCGCGAATGACCCGGAACTGTCCCCGGCTGACTGTACGATAGCCTGGAAACAGGCGGCTCAAATTCAGCTTGATCAAGTCGTCCAGCATCAGGAAGCGTATGGCCCGGCCGGGCAAGCGAATGAAGCGGTTGATCAGGTTGGGCAACGGCAACAGGGCGTTTAGGGTCTTGCCGTCGGCATCCCGTCTCAGCTCCAGGATCATGGCCATGCCGAGATTCGGGATGAACGGGAACGGATGCGCCGGATCGATGGCGAGCGGCGTTAGCACCGGGAAGACCTGTTCCAGGAAATGCTGGTCGAGCCAGGCATTGTCATCGTCGGACAGCTCGTCGGTCTCGGCAACCGTGATACCGGCCTCGCGGAGCTGCAGACGGAGATCGTTCCAGCAGCGATGTTGCTCGGCCATGATGTCGGCGGCAACGCTGTCGATTGCGGCCAGTTGCTCGGACGGAGTCAGGCCGTCCTGGCTATGCTCCGACACGCCGATTTGTACCTGTCCCCATAGGCCGGCCACGCGAACCATCAGGAATTCGTCCAAATTGGTCGTCGAGATGGATAGGAACCGCAGGCGCTCCAGCAACGGATGGCGCGGGTTCGCGGCTTCCTCCATCACACGCATGTTGAAGGACAGCCAGGAGATTTCGCGATTGATAAAGCGGTTTGGCGAATCAGCGCTCACCTCCGCCACGGTGGCCAGCGGGCTCGGGCGGACGGCCGTTGGTCCAGCACTTGGCGCGGATCGACTGCTCACGAATTCATTACCTTGATTTAGCATTCGGCCAGGGTCGGCGACCCTAGTCCCTCTACAAATGCCTTGCCATGTTAATGTAGCATGAATCAGGTGAATTTTAAGCAAATGCCGGAGCGAGATGGGTGACGTGACCGAGACGCGTAAATTGCTGTTTCTTCTGCGCCACGCTGACGCTGGCCGCGGCGCCGCCGGCCAGCGCGATCGCGACCGGCCGCTCAGTGCCCGGGGCGAGCGCGAAGCGGCCGCGATCGGCGACTTTCTAAAATCCCGTTCGGAAACGCTCGACCGGGTGCTGTGCTCCGGCGCGCTGCGTGCGCGACAGACCTTGTCCGGGTTGTTGGCGGTCGTCGGGTCATCCGTGGAAACGGATATATCCGACGCACTTTACCTCGCCGAGCCTACAGAAATTCTACGTGCCATCAGAGACGTTCCAGAGCCAGCCGCAAGCATCCTGGTGGTTGGACATAATCCCGGCATTGCGGAATTGGTTGGCGGCCTGGTGGCGAGCGCCGAACCAGAGGCTGAAGCAGCCTTTCGCCCGAACTTCCCCCCGGCCAGCCTGGCGCTCCTGAGTTTTGACGGCCCCTGGCGGACGCTCGGTGGCAATTCTTGCCATCTGCAGGCGTTCACGGCGCCGAGGCGGCCGAACTAGAGCAAGTTTCGACCAAATGGTCCCGTATGATCGAAATTTGCTCTAGCGGAAGGCCGGCATGACCTGTTCGCCGAAGCGCCGCATCGAGGCCAGGTTTTGGTCGTGGCTCATGTCGCCGAAACCGGTCTGGCAGAGCAAATGGCGGACACCGACATCGCGCAGTTCGGCGACCTGCTCGCGCACCCGCGCCGGCGAGCCATAGAGCGATCCGGTCTCCAGCACATAGGCGATGGCCTCGTCGTCACCGACGGCCGGATCGGTCCAGGCGTTCAGCATCACCGGATCGATTTCAAAGTCGTCCGGGTTATAAGCATCGCGTACATGCATCATATGCTCTCGCGTACGCAGCAGCAGCGCCGCCAGCTGGTCTTCTGCCTCCGCGTCGGACTCGGCAACATAGACGTTACGCCAGAGCGCGCTTTGCTCCAGCAATCGGGCGCGCGTCTCGTCATCATGGCCGCCGGCTTCAAGACCGGCCTCGTAAAGCGCCCAGCGTTCCTTGATGCGCGCCACCGGCAAGCGGGCGGTTAGGATCGGCAGCCCGAGACGGCCACAGGTGGTGAACGACTCGGGCGAGATGACGCTCCGCCAGAGCGGCGGACCGGGCCGTTGGACAGGCCGCGGGCGCAGTTCCGGAACATGCAGTTGGTAGTAGGTGCCGTTGTAGGTCAGCGGCGCCTCGCGCCAGGCCCGCTGCAGAATGTCGACGGCCTCTTCCATTCGCTCGCGGCTGTCGTCGCTGCGGAGCCCGTGTCCGACGAACTCGTATTCGTTGTAGACCGTGCCTTTGCCGATCCCGACATCGATGCGGCCCTTACTGAGATTGTCCAGTAAGGCGAGCTGCACCGCGAGGCGTACCGGATGATGGAACGGCATTTGCACGACGGCGAAACCAATGCGGATGCGTTCCGTCCGCATGGCCAGTGCGGCGGCAAACAGCAGCGCATCGTTGTAAACGCTCTCCCCGGTGAAATAATGTTCGGTCAGCCAAACATCGCTGAACCCCAGGTCTTCGGCGTAGCAGACCTGCGCGATCTGGTCGTCGATGCGCGCGGCATCTTCCTCGGGTGCTGGTGACAGCGCCAACGTGAGCCAGCCGAACTGCATAAAACCATGTCTCCGGATTCGATTGCATTGGGTCGCGGGTACCATAGAATACATGCCACGAACGGCGGCAGGAGGGAACATTGACCGACCGAAATATTGGTTTTATCGGCCTAGGCGATATGGGCAAACCGATGGCGCGGCGGTTGCTGCAGGGCGGGTGCGACGTCTTCAGTTGCGCTCATCGGCGCCGCGAGGCGATCGAGGAACTGAAATCCGAAGGCCTAGTGGAATGCGATGATCCGGCCGCCGTCGGCGCGAAGGCCGATATCTTGATGAGTGTCGTGGTCGACGAGGCGCAGACCGATCGCGTATTGCGCGGCCCGTCCGGTGCGTTTGCGACGCTTCGTCCCGGCAGTGTCGTTGTCATCATGAGCACATTGGCACCCAAATACTGCCAGGACATTGCAGCGGAAGCGGCATCGCGGGATATCGCGGTGCTGGACTGTCCGATCAGCGGCGGTACTTTCGGCGCCGAGCAAGGCACGCTTGCCCTAATCCTGGGCGGCGATGCAGAAGCCGTCGAGCGCTGCCGGCCGGCGCTCGAAACCATGGGGAAGATATTTCATTGCGGTGACGTCGGCCTGGGTCAGGTGGCCAAATTGGCGAACAATGCCGTTATAATCGGCACCACGGCATTGCTTTGGGAATCCAGAAACCTGGCGCGGTCCTATGGTTTGGCGCCGGATGCGCTGATGGAAGTACTGGCCAATTCTACCGGCAATAGTTTTGCGGTCGAAAACTGGGACCGGTTTTTGCCGATGTGGCCGCACTTGATCGATCTCGTTCTCAAGGACATGAAACTTTGCCGGGACGCGGCGGAAGCCAGCGGTGCCGCCATGCCGATCCTGCAGGCCAATCTGGCGCTGGATTGGGAGCAGACGCGCGACGGCTCCTTGTAGCGTCGGCTATTTTTTCACCCGGGTCCAGATCTGTTCCTTGCAGAATACGAACACGCAGCCTTCGACCTTCAATGTGTCGGCATCGACCAGGCTCATGGACGAAGAGTACGTGTCGCCGTCCTCCGGGTTATAGATGTTGCCGTCGCCCCATTCCTTGTCGCCGTCGGGCTGCATATCGGTGATTAGGTTGATGCCGATGATCGGCCGGCTACGCAGGCTTTCGTCCTTGTTGTGGCCGTCCTTCAATGGCTGGCCGGCGTCGTCGTTCGGTTTTTTTAGCCAGATAATTGTGCCGCAGAGCGCCTCGCCGCAGGGCGCGATGTCGACGTGGGATTTTCCTTCCACGGTCGCCCAAACGCCGACTGCCGCTGGTTGCGCCGCCGCCGGTGCGGCCTGTAGCGCGACAGACAGAAAGGCAGCGAGGCCAAGTTTCGCCACGAATGAATTACGCATGCTTCGATCCTTTGAGGTTGAGGTTGTTTAGAACGTGCCGGGGTAACTGCCGCCGTCCATCAAGAAATTGTGGCCGGTGACGTAGCCGGTATGCACGCTGCAGAGGAACGCGCAGGCCTTGCCGAATTCCTCGGCCGTGCCGAAGCGTCCGGCCGGCATCGCCGCGGCCGCCGCGGCGGCCAGCTCGTCGGCCTTGCCCTGACCCTGTTGCTCCCGATAGGCGAAGTTGCCACGCAACCGGTCGGTGTCGAATGGTCCGGGCAGCAGGTTATTGATGGTGACATTGTCGCGCACGGTCGTGCGGGCGACGCCGGCAATGAAGCCGGTGAGGCCGGAACGGGCGCCGTTGGACAGGCCAAGCACGTCGATCGGCGCCTTCACGGAACTCGAGGTGATATTGACGATACGGCCGAACTTATTGGCGATCATGGTGTCGACCGTGGCCTTGATCAGCTCGATACCGGTCAGCATGTTGGCGTCGAGCGCCTTGATCCAGTCGTCCCGGGTCCAGTCGCGGAAATTGCCGGGCGGCGGGCCGCCGGCATTATTGACCAAGATGTCGGGTTGGCCGGCGATCTCAAGTGCTGCGGCACGGCCTTTCGGTGTGGCGATGTCGCCGGGCGCGACCTTGACCTCGACACCGGTCGCGGCGCGAATCTCTTCGGCCGTGCGCTCCAGATCAGCTGCCGTGCGGGCGGTAATGGTGACGCTCACCCCCTCTTCGGCCAACGCCATGGCGCAGCCCCTGCCGAGGCCTTTGCTGGCGGCGCAGACCAGCGCCGATTTTCCGGCTATTCCCAGATCCATGTTTCAGTCTCCCCGATCCTGTTTGTTCAACCGCCGCAGCGTCTCCGCCGCCAGCGGTACGGTAATGCGTTGCTTGCCCGACAGCGCCAACTGATCAATGGCCGCCACCAAACTGTTGGCGGTGGCGAACGACCGATCCATGCGCACGGTGAGGAATTTTACGATTTCCTCGCCAACGTGCAATTGCCGGTCTTGAAACAGCTTGACCAGCACCGCCGAGAGCAGCGCATCGTCAGGCTCCCGCACTTCGACCGCCGCCAACGCCCGCAGCCGGGATGCCAAGTCAGGCAGCGCGATCGGCCAACGGCTGGCCGGCCGCTGCGCCGTCAACAACAGACTATGTCCGTGTTCGCGCATCAAGTTGTACAGATGGAGGAGTGCCCCCTCATCGCATTGGTCATCGTCGCAATCGTCGATCGCAATGTCCGACGATGCGAGTGCCGGGACAGAGTCCGTGGTCACGGCGCGGCGCTGAATAAGGCGGGCACCGGTTTTCGCTTGCCAAATATGCGCGATATGGGTCTTGCCGCAGCCGCTTGGGCCATGCACCAGCAGGCCGTTGCCGGGCCAGTCTGGCCAGCGGTTGAGCCAATCCATGGCTTGGGCATTGGGTGCCGCGACCAGAAAGTCTTCGGCGCCGTAAGCCGGGTCACCGGCCAGTGAAAGCGTCAGTTGATCGCTCATGATTGCGGCCCCGGATCTTCACCTTCGTCGGCAGGAGCGCCGTGATGATAAAAGCGACTGTCGAGATACTCGGTAATCGCGAACCGCGCGACCACACCAATCACGGCGGTCAGCGGCACGGCGAGCAGCATGCCGACGAACCCGAACAGGACACCGCCGGCCAACAGCCCAAATATTACCCAGACCGGATGTAGGCCGACTTTGCCGCCGACCAGTTTCGGCGTCAGTACGTTGCCTTCCAGGATTTGACCGACACCATAGATCGCCGCCACCGCACCGATCCAGATATAGTCGGGCCAGAACTGAACCAGGGCGACGCCGACCGAGGCGACGGCGCCAAATATGGCGCCGACGAACGGAATGAATGACAAGGCGCCGCTGGCGACGCCAATGACGAAACCGAACTCCAGGCCGACCAGCGACAGGCTAACGCCATAAAATGCCGCCAATATGACGCAAACCATCGCCTGTCCGCGGACAAACCCGGACAATACGGAATCGATATCACTGACGATGCGCCGCACGGCGTCGGCCTGGCGCCGCGGCAACCAGGAATCGATTGTGGCGACAATCGCGTCCCATTCCCACAACAGATAGAAGGCAACGACCGGCGTGATCACGAGCAACGATACTAAGTTGACCATGGCGAGGCCGCCGCTCCAGATTTCGGACAACAGCCGCAACAGCCATTTGAGGCCGTCTTGGGCGTATTTGCCGAGTGCTTCGCGGCCGATTGAAATGTCGGTTAGGTTGAGCTCGGTCGGCAACTTCGCCAGCAACTCGTTGACGATTGGAACGACGAAAGACGATGCCCGTTCGAAGTAAAGCGGCAGGCGTTGCACCAGCCCCAGGAGCTGACCGGCGATGAGTGGCGTGATCAAGATCAGGGCTACCGCCACCACGGCAAAGAAGATGACGGTGATGAGCGTTGTCGCAACCGCCCGGGATAGTCCCCATTTTTCCAACTTGTCGGCCAAGGGGTCGGCCAGATAGGCGATTGCCATGCCGACGACGAACGGCAGCAGGATACCCCGTACCGCGTAAAGGAACAGCAGTCCGACGATGATCAGCCCAATCCAAAACGCCGCTTTCTGGCGGCTGGTCACCCGGCCTCTCCGACCGATTGGCCACGCAGCCAGGTGATCAAATAGCTGGCGCCGGAGGCGACCGTGGTGACACCGACAGCAACGATCAAGGGCTCGATGACCGGGCCGCCGCTCAGCACGTCGCCGAGTTCCGCCAAAATAAGGGCGGCCAAGGTGATTTGTAGACAGGTGTTGATCTTGCTGATGATCAGGGGACGAATATTCAGCGACAAGTCCATGGTGTAGGACAACAGGGCGCCACCGACGATCAACAGGTCGCGGCTTACCGCCAGGATCACCAGCCATGTCGGCAAATGCCCGGCGAGGCCGAGGGTGACGTAGATCGCGACCAGCAAAACTTTGTCGGCGATCGGATCGAGGTAAGTGCCGAGTTCGGTCACGGCGTCAAAGCGTTTAGCCAGATAGCCGTCAACGGCATCGGATATGCCGGCGCCGAAGAACGTCCAAAACGCCAGCGTCATCAGTTGTTGGCTAATCAAATAAACGATCAGCGGTACCGCCAATAGGCGACCGAGCGTAATGAGATTGGGAATATTCACGACAGTTCAGTTCGAAGCAGCGGCCTGATCGGCCAATTTCAATGTCCAGTAGCCCTCTTGTTCTTGCAATGTAAGACCGCGTTGCGCCAGAGCGACCGTCAATTGTTCGGCCTGACCGAGGTAGGATACGGTGAGATGGGCCTCGGTGGCACTAAGTGCGGTTACTTTGATTTTGCGGACTTCCGCCAAGCTGTAGAGCCGTTGTTGCACGGTCAGCCAGGTCTGAATTCCGTCGAGCGGTACGATCGCGACGAGCTTGTCCTCATGGTCGAAATCGAGCAGCGTACGGCGTTTCCATTCGGTCTCCCGGCGCATGGTAATGGCGTCGACGGTGCGGGCGAGAAACGGTCCGACGTCGTCGACCATCGGTTCTTCGAACGTCATGACTTCGGTTTTCTCAGCGTCCGTGCCGAATTCGGTCAACGTGACCTGCAACACGTTTTTGCTGTTGAGGAGATCGCGTTTCAAATCGGCCAGTGCGACCAAAACGCCGGCGGTTTGATAGCGTTGTTTTGCCCCAGCGATGGTTTCCTCATCGCCGGTCACAACGCGGTCCAGATTGATCGTGGTGATGTCCTCGAGGTCGCCGAGCGGCGCGATTATGGGCCGCAAGCCGCTCTTGCCCTCTTGCGCGACCCAGGGCGCGAACCACGGGTTGCCGTCCTCCCACAACAGTTTCAGACCGGCCGCCTGATAGACCGGGACGATCAGCAGCGGCCGGGCCGCGGTTTCGCTGAACGGAATCGAAAACGCCTGCAACAGCTCGCGCACCGATTGCCGGGCGAATCGCACGGTGACGTCGGCCAGATAGCGGGTCTGAGAGGTTTTTTCGTTGGCGATGTCGAAGGACTGAACCAATCCGGCGATATCGGCGTCTTCCAGCGCCGGGTGGCGCTCGAAATCCTCGGGCAAGGTGATGCGTCGCAATACTTCGCGATAGGCGGTTTGCCGGCTCTCGATGAGCGCCAGCTCGCGCGCCGCAGAGGCCGTGCCGGCCCGCTTGTCGACGGCAATATCCCTGACCGCGTATATGTCGTCGGCCGTCGCCGGGCCGGCCACACCCGCTACGCAGATCAATAGTGACAGCACCAACGCGGCGCGCACGCGGTAGCTGATTTTAAATGGCGCACCAGTGAGAGCCATCATTGCAAACCGTCCCAGAAAGCGTATTTTGGCGTCCGATCAACTTATGCCGTCGGGGTCACCATTCGCAACCGTTATACCTATAAGCAGGCCGGTGTCGATATCGATGCCGGAAATCGCCTGGTCGAGCGTATCAAGCCGCTGGCGGCGGCGACTGCCAGGGCCGGCACAGCATCCGATCTCGGCGGTTTCGGCGGCTTGTTCGACCTGCGCGCGGCGGGCTACGCGGATCCGGTGCTGGTCGCGGCGACCGACGGGGTCGGCACCAAGCTGAAGATCGCCACCGCTTGCGACCACCACGACACCATCGGTATCGATTTGGTGGCGATGTGCGTGAACGATTTGGTGGTGCAAGGCGCGGAGCCGCTGTTTTTTCTCGACTATTTTTCGACCGGCCGGTTGAGCGTCGATATCGCTGAATCCGTCGTCGCCGGCGTGGCCGAGGGCTGCCGCATTGCCGGTTGTGCCCTGATCGGCGGTGAGACCGCGGAAATGCCTGGTGTCTACGAAGACGGCGATTACGATCTGGCGGGGTTCGCCGTCGGCGCTGCGGAACGCGGCCGGCTGCTGCCGCGCGACGACGTCGCCGCCGGCGACGTGATCATCGGCCTGCCCGCCTCCGGGCTTCATTCCAACGGCTTTTCCCTGGTGCGCCGGCTGGTTGCCGATCTTGGCCTGGCGTTCGACGCACCGGCGCCCTTCGATGCATCCCGGAGCCTTGGCGAGGCGCTGCTCGAGCCGACCCGGATCTATGTGCGCGAGGCCCTGGCCGCCATGCAGGGCGGCACGGTCAAGGCGTTTGCTCACATCACCGGCGGCGGCATTATCGAAAATCTGCCGCGCGTGCTGCCCGATGAATTGGACGCTGTGATTGATATCGACGCAATGCCCTTGCCGCCGGTATTCCGCTGGCTGCAATCGGCCGGCGGCATTGCCGTCGAAGAGATGGCCCGCACTTTCAATTGCGGTATCGGCTTTGTTGCCGTGACCGCACCAGAGCAGGCGGCGGCAGTCGCCGGATTGCTCGGTGCGGATGCCATTGAACTCGGCCGGCTGCAGCCCGGCAGCGGCAGCGTGGTTTTGGCCGGCGATTTGGCGGGCTGGTAGGATTTGCCACCGGCCATTGCCGGCACCGTCCGATCTCAGGCATGATTTGGCCTGGCAATTGAAGGGGACGGATCATGAAAATCGGAACAGACGTCAGCGTGTTGGCCGAACCGGGCCGGTCGGATGCCATGGTGTTGCGGGAACATTTGGCGCTGGCGGATCTGGCCGAGCCGCTCGGCTTCGATTCGCTGTTTGGATTGGAGCATCACTTTACCGGCTACTCGATGTCGCCGTCGCCGCTGCAGATGCTGACCTATTTCGCCGGCCGCACCCAACGCATCACGCTCGGGACCTGTGTCGTCGTGCTGCCCTGGCATGATCCGATCCGGGTCGCCGAAGAGATCGCCTATCTCGACATCCTGTGCGGCGGGCGCTGTCTGTTTGGCTTCGGCCGCGGTGCCGCCAGTGCGGAATATGCCGGCTTTCGTATCCCCATGGAGGAAGCCCGGCCACGCTTCAAGGAAGCAGCGGAGCTGATCACCAAGGCGTTGGCCGAAGAGGTCTTCGAATGGCAGGGCGAGCATTATCAGATCCCGAAGATGTCGATCCGGCCGCGGCCGATGTCGCATCCCGAACGCCGTTTCTACGCGTCGTCGGTGAGCCCGGAATCGGCTGAGATCATGGCCAAGCTCGGCTTCGGCATGATGGTGATCATGCAAAACACCTGGCCCAAGGCGGCGACCGACATCCATGATTTTCGCGCCATAGCCGAAAGTGTCGGCCATACGCCGCCGCCGCCGATCATCCTGACCAACGTTTCCGTTGCCGACAGCCGCGACGAGGCGCGGGAACGCGCGATGCAATATTTGGGCGCCAAGTGGGATTCGATCGACAACCACTACAAGTTTTCCGACGGCCACTTGGCCACGGTCAAAGGCTATGAATCCTACGGCAAGATGGCCAAGACCTATTCGAAACTGAAAGACCCGAGCGCGCGTTCCAAGATGACCGAGTTCTATGTCAACATTCAGATCGTCGGCACACCGGACGATTGCATCCAGCAAATCGCCGAGTTGCGCGACCTGACCGGCACCGACCACATCGTCGTCGATTTCTCCTACGGCGGCATGCCGCACGAAGACGGCGAGCGCAACATGCGGCTGTTCGCCGACCAGGTCATGCCGGTGCTGCAGCGCGACAGCGCCTTCCGCGGCCCAGTCGACCTGCCGAGCCTGGAAGGGACACAAGCCGAGGACGTCTTCGCGCCGGCATAGAATGTCGTCAAACCAGAGAGATTTGACCTTGCTTAAAATCTACCATGTCCCGGGCACCCGTTCCGTGCGTCCGGTCTGGCTCTGTTATGAACTTGAACTTGCCGTTGAGATCGAGCGCATTGATTTTTCGGCAGCGTTTCGCAATTCACAGGAATGGCGCGCGATCAGTCCGGCGGGCAAGGTGCCGGCCATGACCGACGGCGACATGACGATGGTCGAATCCGGTGCCATGGTCGACTACATTCTGGAACGCTACGGTGACGGCAGATTGCGCCCGGCGCCGGGCACGGCGGAAAGCGCCATTTACCATCAGTGGTGCTGGTTCAGCGAAGCGACACTGGTGCGTCCGCTCGCCCTCAATCGGCTACTGAAACTCGAGGCGGAACCCAACGACGCTGTGGCTGCCGAGGGCGTGCAGAAAACCCGGGTCTGCCTGGAGGTGGTTGATCAGGCCGTTTCCGATCGCGATTTTCTGCTTGGCGCCGAATTTAGCGCTGCAGACATCATGATGGGTTTTTCCTTGCGATTGCTGGCGAATATAAAGGTGCTGGACGATCAGTACCCGAATGTGCAGGCCTATTTGGAACGTCTTAAAATTCGCGATGCCTACTCCCGTGCAATGAGCGCTTGAGGCTGTTCCGAAGGCTTCAAATGTCGATGACGTCGAGGTCGCTGCCAATGATGACCTCGCCGGCATAGTCCGAGGCGTCGAATTCGGGGATTATATTCGGCAGATGATGCGTTAGTACGACCCGTCTCACCGCCGCCGCGGCCGCCATGTCGATGCATTCTTGCGGTGTGGCGTGGAATTCGTGGAGCCGTTCGACGATCCGGCGGCGTTCGGGCGGCATGTCGCCCGGCGGCACGAAGGCGCAGGAATCGACCACGAACAGATCGGCGCCGTGGGCGAACCGGACCAGCGCATCGCATTTGGCGGTGTCGCCGCTGACCACCAACGACCGCCCGCCGAAGCTAAAGCGAAAGGCGAGTGCCGCCATCGGCGGATGGTGCACGGGTCCAGCGTCAACTACGCAATCGTCCACTGTCTCTGACCAGCCAACCGAGACGTCGCGGACTTCAATGTCATCGAACCCGGCCCGGGGAAAGCCTAAATCAATGGCCCATTCCGCCTGTTCGCGATAATAGGATTCGACCAGCCGGTGATGCATATCAGCGGTGCCGTCCGGCCCGGTTACGGTCAGTTTCAGGCGCCCCAGGTTCCAACTGCCCCAGACGAACGCGGGATAGCCCAGGATATGGTCCCAATGCATGTGGGTCAGCGCGACGTTGTTGACCGTTTCCAACGGGACGTTTGCCGCCAGCAGTTGACTGACCACGCCGTCACCGGCATCGACCAGCATGTGGCCGGCCTGCCCCCATTGCACCAGCGCCGCGGGATGATGACGGTCGAGGCTCGGGCGCGGCGAACCGGTGCCGAGGAGAGTGATGCGGAAGCGCTCACGATCCGACCGACGCGGCGCTGTGGACACGGCTCCCTCCTCCCGGTCGCTCAACTACAAAGGCTATGGACCCGCCCATATCGGTGGTCGCCGATCCGCCCACGGTTGGGCCGCCTCCAGCTGTCCGGCCAGGCGCAGCATCATCGCCTCTTCGCCGAAACGGCCGGCGAAATGGATACCAATCGGCAAGCCGTCGTCTGTCCAATGAAGTGGCACCGACATGGCTGGACCACCGGTTTCATTTGACAACGGCGTGAACGGAATGTCGTCCATGAGCTGGCGTTCGTAATAGGTCTCCAGGTCCGGGCAGGTCATGTCCATTTCGCCCAACAGCATCGGCGGCCGGGCCATGGTGGTCGACAAGAGAAGATCGTAATCCTTGAGGAAATGCGCGAGCTGGCGGCCGACGGCGTGCATGTCCTGCACCGCTTGGGCAAGTTCCGAGGCGGTGCGCTGCCGGCCTTCGTTGGCGAGCGCCCAGGTGACCGGCTCGACATCGTCCTCCATGGGTTCGCGCCCGAGTGACGCGGCACGGGCGGCCAGTGTATTCCACAGGCCGACGCTGATAATCACGCGCCAGACATGGCGAATTTTTGCCACGTCGACATCCGGCCGAGCCGGGCTCACCTCGTGGCCCAATTCACTCAACAGGGCGGCAGTCGCCTCGGTGGCGGCAACGCAGGCACCATCGATCGGCGTGCCGTCCAAGGCGGTTGTCGTATAAGCGATCCGCAGACACTCGGGCGGTCGGCCGACCTCATCCAGGAACGGCCGGTCCGGTGGTGGCGTCATATAGGGCGCGCCGACTTCCGGACCATGGGTCGCATCCAACAGAGCAGCGCTGTCGCGCACGGTGCGTGAAACGCAGTGGCCGGCGGACAGGCCGTTGTTGCCTTCGCCTTGGTCGGGGCCGGCCGGGTTGCGGCCGCGTGTCGGCTTCAAGCCAAACAAGCCGCATTGTGCCGCCGGAATGCGGATCGAGCCGCCGCCGTCTGTTGCATGCGCCATTGGCAGAACGCCGGCGGCAACGGCCGCGGCACTGCCGCCGCTGGAACCGCCGGCGCTGTGCGCCAAGTTCCACGGGTTTCGGGTCGGGCCATGCAGGACCGGCTCCGTCGTGCCGGCGGCGCCAAATTCCGGCGTGTTGGTCTTTGCCATAATCACCAGGCCGGCGCCGCGATAGCGTTCAACGATGGTGCTGTCGTGGTCCGGCACGAAGTCGGCGAACATACGGCTGCCGGCCGTCGTTGGCACGCCTTGATAGAAGACGCCCAAGTCTTTGAGCATGTACGGGACGCCGCTGAACGGGCCGTCGGGGACCCCGGCGGCGAGCGCTTGCCGGGCATGATCGTACATTGTGCAAATGACGGCGTTCAGCGCTGGGTTGACCGCCTCCACCCGTTCGATTGCGGCCTCCAAGATCTCCTCGGCGCTGACGTCCCGCGCCCGGATCAGGTCGGCGAGGCCCAAGGCGTCGTAGTCGTTGTATTCTTTGAAACCGGTCATAGGGCAATCTCCTCAAGCCGACAGTGTGGCGATGCCGATGATGCGGTCAAGGCCGGCGCCGACCGGATCGTGCCGGTGCTACGACTCGACAGCGCCTTTCGCGCCGGCATGAGTGTCTATGGCCTGCCGTTTGCGATGATCGCTCGGCAGGACGGAATAATCGCGCCCGTGGGCGTTCCAGGGGCACGAAGGCGCATGTGTCGACCGCGAACAGGTACGCGTCCCGGACCAACCGGACCAGCGCTTCGCATTTGGCGGTATCGCCGCTGACCACCAAAAACCGTCCGTCGAACGTGTAGCGAAGCGCCACATGTTCCAGCCGGAATTTCGCGCGGCCAAGAAGTGTGCCGCCGGGCGTCGAAAGAAACGGAAGAATATTGAGTGCATACATGTCCAAGACGCTAACCAGGCTTGGCCAAAAAATGGCCCGGGTTTCTGCCGCCGATGAGGATTTCAGGACTGACAATTTAACCTGAACTCTTATGTTTGATGCTCTGCGAAGCTATAATGCAATGGGTTTACCCCCAACGATTTTCAGCAGCTACAGGAATTTGGAGCAACGGTGCCATGGCCGAAGACTTGGCGACGACTAAGACTCTGGATTTCCATGATGAATTCGAAACCTTCCTGTCGGCAGCGCCGAACTGGGCCGGCGAAATAGCGGCCGCCACCGGGCGCGCGCTGGATGGCGGCACGACGAATTGGCTGTTGCCGCTGGCCCTTATTCTCATCGTCGGCTTCGTCAGCGAGCGCCTAGGCTGCTGGAAGCTCAATTCGCTCAATCGGACGATCCGCGCGCAACAATCCGATGAATGGAGCGTGGTCTTCGGCTATGCGGTCTTTCGCATTCTCTTCGACCTTGCGGGAATCCTGATCTTCGCCATTGCTGCCTGGATCGTACTTTACTTTTCCGTCGATCGAGACAGCGCTCTGTACGAGACGCTGGGCGCGTTGCTGATATCCGTTGTCACCTTCCGCGGCTGCCTGGTGGTGGCCCGAGCAATCCTAGCGCCCGCTAGTGAGGGGATCCGTCCGGTCGCACTAGCCAACGACGTAGCCATCGCTTTTTATCGTTGGGTGGCGACCTTTATTGCCCTCTACGTTGCCGCCATCTTTGTCGGCGAGACGCTGTTCGCCGCAGAAATGACACCGGTGCTCGTCCGGGCTTTAGTTGTGGTGAATGGGCTGATCCTCATCCTGGTGTTAATGCTCTTTGTCTGGAGCAACCGGGCTCGATCCGCGCGTATTTTTGCGACGTCAGGTCCAACGAGCGAGCCGCCCTCGATTCTTCGCCAAGTGTTTGCCCAGAGCTGGCCTTTCATGTTGATGGCCTGGTTGACGGCGCTCTGGGTCAACTGGGGTTATGCGATCTTTACCAACGATGTTGGCCGCGAAAAATCAACGGAGATTAGCTGGTTTATCACCTTGCTCTTCCCTGTCGCGGACCGCCTAGTCCATGCGCTTCTGAACAAGCTGGTCAGGTTGGAGATCCTCAAGGGTACAGGTTTCGAAGCGCGGCGCGCGCGCTTTGTTTCGCTGGTGCAGACTTGTCTACGTGTAATCATGGTGGTGGTGGCGCTCGCCGCGCTGGCCGTCACTTGGAATGTCACCGGCGACAAGCTCTATGACACTGCTTGGGGCGAGCGTGCCATCGGTGCGGCCATCGATATCGGCTTGACCATCCTCATCGCCTATATCCTTTACGAGTTGGTCATGTCCTTGCTCGACAAGCACATGCCGGAAGAGCCGGACCAGGAGGCCGAGATCGAAGGCGAAGGCGGCGGCGCCGGGGCAAGTCGGGGCGAGACCTTGGCCCCGCTGTTGCGCGGTGTCTTCGTCGTGATTTTGGTCATTGTCGTGGCCCTGACGGTGCTGACTGCGCTCGGCGTGCAGATCCTGCCATTGATCGCCGGCGCCAGCATCGTCGGCCTTGCCATCGGCTTCGGCTCGCAAAAGTTGGTGCAAGACGTTATTTCCGGGGTGTTTTTCTTAATTGACGACGCCTTTCGCCGCGGCGAATACATCGATTTGGGCGTCGTCAAGGGAACAGTGGAGAAGATCTCTGTGCGCTCCATGCAGCTGCGCCACCACATGGGCGCGCTGCACACCATCCCCTTCGGTGAGATCAAGTATTTGAGCAATTATTCGCGCGACTGGGTGATGATGAAGCTGAAGCTGCGCCTTACCTACGACACCGACGTAGAAAAGGTGCGCAAACTAATCAAGAAGCTGGGCCAAGAGCTCGCCGTTGACGAAGAACTCGGGCCCAAGTTCCTACAACCGCTGAAATCGCAAGGCGTTTTTTCCATGGAAGACGACTCGGCCATGATCTTCCGGGTCAAATTCATGACCCGACCTGGCGACCAGTTCGTCGTACGCAAGACCGTCTTCGCAAAGATCCGTGAGCTCTTCGAACGCGAGGGTATCGAATTCGCTCATCGCGTCGTCACGGTGCGCCTCGACGGTGTCGAAAAGGACGCGCTTACCGAGCAAGAAATGCGCCAGATTTCGGGCGCTGCCCTCGCTGCGCGCCCGGAATCGGGCACCTAGTGAGTGAGCAGATCGAGTGCGGCGGGATGAAGACGGTCAAGGCTGGGGCGAGGCGAATCGGTGCCAAGGAGGGTGATTTGAAAGCGCTCACGATTTGACCGGTGCGGCGCAAAAGACACGGCTCATCCTCCTACTCTCTCAAAACCACGAATATTGCGGCAACTAGGAGCTCAGTGAAACAGAAGAATTGGGCCTAGACAATCAGTTGCATCGCGGGAGAGATGCTCCAAACAGGTTCAATTCGCGCAAAGTTGACGGCGCCATCCCTAGACCGTCAAGATCGACGATGCCCCGGAAGACCAGCGCCGGCCGGCATCGTTTGATCGAGAATTGCGTCAGGATCCAAAGTATGAATTTGCGTGCACTTACACTTGGGCCGTTGCCGCCGAATCCAGGTGGCGGATCCATCAGCCGAGGCCAGATCCTAAATGGTTTGGCGCAGTCCGGAGCGGCAATTTGTGTGCTTGCGCCGATCTCGACGGCCGCTCTTAAAGATGGCGACTGGTTCGCTGCCCGTCACCCGGATCTGCGTATCATTCGCTATTGGCTGCCGACTTTATCGCAGGAGATCCGCCCGCCGAAGGGGCACCAGGATGTCGTCGAGTTGGAGCGCGTTCAGGTTCACCGCCTCGCCAAGGAGCTTGTGCGTTCTTTCCGTCCCAACCTACTGATCGCCGGCCGCGAACGCCACGCCGCCCTGACCCGGGAGCTGGCGCGGGAATTGGCGTTGCCCTGGTGCTTGTGGCTGCGTGGCGTGCTAACGGGTGAAATCGTTTCGGGAGTTGCGCCTAAATCGAAAGCAGCGCAGTTTCTCGACCTTATTCAATCTGCTGATCTGGTAATCTCCGTGGCGGAACATTTGGCGGCGGGACTCGACCGAAGCTACGGAATAACCGGCATCCCGACCATCCCCAACGCCATCGATGCCGACACCTTCCGTCCGCAGTCGATTTCCACCGCACGCCGCGCCGAGTTCGGCATTCCGAACGGCCACGCCGCCGTTTTGCTGCCCGGAGTCCTCGTCGAGCACAAGCGGCCTATGGATGTATTGCGGGCCGCGGAGCTGGTTATCCAGCGCGATCCGGCGGTCGTATTTCTATTGGCCGGTGAAGGCCCTTTGGAAGACGCGCTTGCCGAATTTTGCCGCGACCGCGGCATGGCGGACCATATCCGTTTCTTGGGCCCCGTTCCCTATGATTGCATGCCGGCGCTTTACAACGCAGTGGATATCGTCGTCATGGCCTCCGATTCTGAGGGCTTGTCACGGGTCTATCTCGAAGCCCTTGCCTGTGGTCGGACGCTTTTGGCAAGCGACATACCGGGCGCAAGGGAAGTGATCGAAGATGGCCAAAACGGCTTTCTGTTTCCGTTGGGCGATCAACAAGCCCTGGCGGACCGTCTGCTCGCGCTTCTCGGCAACGATGCGTTGCGTCAGAGCGTCGGACCGGTCGCGCGGGCGAGCGTCAGCGACCGAAGCGTGGAGCGATCCGTCGGTATGTATAGTCGTACGTTGCATAGGTTTCTTAATGGCAAGGAGAATATGCCAACCTCCTAGCCATGTCCGGGTCAAAGCCTACGGGCCACGGTTCTATCCGTGCCGAGCCCGTAGGTTTTGCCCGAACATTTACATCGCGTCGATTTGCCGAACCTCGATGGATCCGCCAAAGCTCAGATGCGGGCAGGACTTGGCGATCCCGACGGCACCGTCATAGTCGTCGGCCTCGACGATAAAATAGCCACCGATGACTTCTTCCGCCTGGCCATGCGGGCCATCAGTCACCGCGCCGTCGGCGCCGCGCATGACTTTGCCGTTGTCCGCGGTCAACTTGTTGCCGCCGGCCAGCTTACCCGCCTGGCCCATTTCCTGGCTCCAGTCGGTGTAGCGTTTGACGATGTTCTGGGCGTCGGCAGCGGACATGGTCGCGGGGGCCGTGGCGCGGCTGTGCAGTAGCAGGATGAATTGGCTCATGGTCATCTCCCAAATTGGATCAGAGAACCAGCCCAATGGCCGGTTTCATAGGGATGACGATCAGGCCGATAGGAAATCGACAAGTTGCCGAAAATTTATTTCCGACCATGTGAGACGGTCGTCTGGCAACGCGCATTCCGGCGAGGCTAAACTGTCGGCATGAGCAAAAGCATTGATGGCTTCGGCGGCGGCGTGGACCGCCGCGCCGTCCTGGTCGGCGGATCGGCCGCGGCGGTGACGTTGGTAGCGGGTTGTGCGGCGGCGCGGCCGGTTACGCGGGACCCGTTCCTGGAGACCATTATCACAATCGACACCCACGCCCATCCCGGTTCTTTCTGGCGAAAGTCGGGTGATGTGCGTGGAGCGTTGGAACGCATCAAGGCGGGTCAGTTGTCCGCCTTTACATATTCGGTGCCGACAGACGGCCCTATCCTCACGAGAGATTCGGCGACCAGAAGAATAGTTACGGAGCGGGCGCCCGAACCGGGAGAGCTCTACCGCTACGCCCGACAAAACATCACTGATGGCTTGGCAAAAATGGCTGATGCGGGAATTCCAGTCGCCGAGACACTGGCGGACATCGTCGACGCAAAGAAGGCGGGAACGCCGGCCGGCATTCTAGCCCTCGAAGGCGGTGGCTTCGCAGCCGATCGCCTCGAGGCCATAGAGGAAATGCACGGTCTGGGGGTTCGGATCGTTCAGCCCATTCATTACAATAACTACAGTCCGTTTGGTGACATTCAGGGGCGGTCGGAATTAGGCGGTCTCACAGCCGACGGCAGGCAATTCGTTCAAGAAATGCGCCGCCTTGGTATCGTCCTGGACGTTGCCCACATGACCATGCAAGGCGTGTCCAAGGCCGCCGATGCCTATGCAGGGCCGGTTATTTTAAGTCACGTTTTTTACCTGGAAATGGGCATGAACACGACGACGCCGCGGGTCGCATTACCGGATCACGCAAAAATTGTGGCCGACACCGGCGGCCTATTGGGTGTTTGGAATTTGGCACCCCGGCGGTGGGTCGAGTATTTGGGCTACACGTCCCGGAAAGACATGTTCATCGGCACTTTCAAAATGCTGGCGGACAGGTACGGCGTCGACCATGTTTGCCTTGGCACGGACATCGGCTCGACCACAGGTTGGTTCAATACCTACGACCAACTGGCGGATCTGGCGAAGGAACTGAGAAACGCCGGTTTCAACGATGGGGAAATCGCCAAAATGCTGGGCGGTAACGTCCTGAAACTCTTTGGCGACATAACACGCAAGACGGCGTCGGCGATTGACAGAAAATCAAAGACGGCAGGACGGTCGCAACTCGGTGATGAGGAAGACCAACAACGCAACGACCGCGGTGGACCCCGTCGAGCGGCGCGCGAAGCGGACTACTTGATGTCCCGTATCTCGTAACCCAACCGAGGAAAGTGCACACATACTTCGCCAAGTTTGGCGTCGTTGCGAGATAGCGTGATGACATGGGGGTCAATCTTCACCAACGTGCCCTCAATGGCTTCCTTGCCATAGTCGCTGGCCCGGATGCGGACGCGCTTTCCAACGGGCGGGTCTTCATCAAATGGATGCGATGGCCCAACGGGCTCTGGACTTGTCGTGGCGGCAATTTCTAATGCTTTTTGCGGAGTCATGGACTGTTTCGCACCGTGGCCAAAGGCAGCCGTCCGCTGCATCCAGGAACGGATTCCTTGATACGGTTCAAGCTCAAAGGCCAACCGTTTCGTGCGTCCGGTAATAAACCAAAGCGCGTGATAGATTGAGAAATCCGCAATCGTTGTCTCCGGCCCTAGGATCCATTGACGGCCGTCTGACAGCATGTCTTCGATTAACGGTAATTGTGCTCGGACGAGCGGGGCGTTGCGTGTTGCGGCTCGCTTCATTGCTTCAGCACTTGGCGGAGGCAGGCCGCGCATGCGGGCGCGGTCGGCTTGCAGGCTCAAGGGAAAAACCTCCGGATTGCTGCCCGAAACGTAAAGCGAGATGGGCCGAAACAAATGGTTTTCCGCCCAATAGGAAACTGCTTGTGCCAGAGCTTCGAATGATTTCGGGTAGAGTGTTGGTTCAGGCCGAATACGCTCAAGCGTTCGCAGGATCAATTGTGTATCACAGTAAACGTCAGCACCGATCTGCAGTACCGGTGTCCGACGGTAGCCCCCCGTCAGTTGTTGAAGCTCCGGCTTCGGTGCGACGGACGGGATCGTGACCGAATGCCAGGCGAGCGCCTTGTAACCAAGCGCCAAACGCACTTTCTCCGCATAGTTGGAAAAGTCGTAGTTATGAAGAATCAGATCAACCATTTATCCACGGACCGGTACTATCGGGCACTTCGTTCTTCAGTATGTCACGTCGGCGTCTGTGAATGCCGATTTGAGTTCCGCCTGAATGGCTTCGACATCGCCGCACACGGCGTAGCGCAAGTAATCGCCGAAGGGAACGCCGACGACGCCGGTTTTCTCGATCATCGTGTAGTTGAACTGTTCGCTGCTCTCCACCGGCGCTCCAAAGGCCTCCGTCGGCGTTTGCCAAAGGGTGTAGAATGCGGCTTGCGGTTGGATCGCAAGCCGCATGCCGCAGTCAGTCATCAGCCCCGTGAGGGTCTCGAGGCGGTCGCGGTAAAGTGCTCGGTAGGCATCGATCCCCGACTGATCGGATTCCAGGGCGGCGAGCACGCCGGCCGCCAATGGCGCGACGAAGCCGGCATCGGTCTTGCCCTTGACTTCCTTCACGTCGCCGATGAAATCCCGTGATCCAACCATGGCGCCGATGTGCCACCCGGTCCCGTTACCGATGAGCTTGGCGCAGGTGAACGCCTCGGCCCAGGACAGCTCCGAAAATTCAACGGCAATTTCACTGAGCGTACAGCTTTCATCCGTGTGACTGAGGGCAATATAAGCGGCGTCGTTGAACAGCCGGACATCATGCCGAGCGCAGTGGGCGCAGATCTCCCGCATAAAATCCGGGTTGGCGATCTGCCCGGACGGATTGTGCGGATAATTCGTCATCACCAAATTCGTGCCGGGCGTGATATCCGCCGCGGCGAAGCGGAATGCGTTTTCCGAATTGAGCGGCAACGCATAGTGGGTCACAAGGTTGAGATAGTCGCACCAATTGGCCGGAATCGGATAGCCGGGCTTGGTCATCGTCGCGACCGTCGTCGGCGCCGTCGCACAGCCGCAGCTAAGCGGCAACAAGCCCAATATGGGTTTGATCCCGGAAATCGGCAGATAATCGACCCTATCGCCGGGTAGGTCGGCGTCCAGGTGCGCCCGGACAAATCGTCGGGCGAAGTCGGGAACGGCAGGGCTGTCGTTATACTGATAGGCATGCATGGCCTCTGCGTCGCTCATGATCGCGTCCCGCGCCGCCTCCCGAGCACTTAGCAGGGCCGGCCCTTTCGGCTCGCCGATGGATAGATCGAGCAGCCGCTGGCCCGCGGCTTCCGCTTCGGTGCGTTTGGCGCGAACTTTCTGAAACACGTTGGCCCCGCCGGCCGGCAGCCGTGATCGTTGCATACTATTTCTCCTGCCACCGTCAGAAAGCGAACGGCAGATACAGCGCCAGTCCGGGCCAGAAATACAGCACCGCGACCGTCGACAGCATCATGATGATAAAAGGCCAGACACCGGACGATACCTCCGTCAAGGTGGCGTTGCCGACCGCCTGAATGACGAACAGGTTCAAGCCGACGGGCGGTGTGATCAACGCGCATTCGACCATGATCACAAAGACGATGCCGAACCATATGGGGTCGATGCCCATGGCGCCGAGGGACGGATAAAGGACCGGCACCATGATCAGCAGCATACTGAGGGCTTCGAGGAAAAAACCCATGATCAGAAGAACCGCGCAGACGACTAAGACGAAACTCCAGGGTTGACTGAAGCCGTCGATAACCATGGCGGAGACGTCCTGCGGTATCCGGTAGAGCGTGATTGCCTTCGAAAAAATCTTGGCACCGGCAACAATCAAGAAGATCGTTACCGTCGTTTGCATGGCTTCGATACAGGCTTCTCTGATCTGCGCAAGCGTAATCGACCGCATGCCAAGCGTTATGATCAAGGACAGCACGAAGCCTATGCCGGCCGCTTCGGTCGGCGTGAACACGCCGAAATAAATGCCGAAGACGACCACCGCCGCCAAGAATATGGTCGGTGTCGCCCGGATTGTCGCGCGCCGGCGCTGATCCCACGTGGCGCGCGGCGCGACCTCGAACTGGCCTTTGTAGCGGGCATAGACCACCGAATAGACCGAAAACAAGACGGCCAAGAAAATGCCCGGCCCAATCCCGGCAACGAACAGGCCGATAATCGATTCTTCGGTGATGACGCCATAGACGATCATGATGATCGACGGCGGGATGAGGATGCCCAATGTCCCGCCCGCCGCCAACAGGCCCAGAACGAAGCGGCGGTCATAGCCACGGTTAGTCATCTCCGGGATGGCGACGGTACCGACGGTCGCCGCCGTCGCCACGGATGATCCGGAGATCGCCGCGAACAATGCACAGGAGGCGATTGTCGCGACGCCCAATCCGCCGGGCCAATGACCGACCCACGACTGCACCGCGGCAAACAGATCCTTGCCGACGCCGCCCTTCAACAGAATGTTCGACATCAGGAGGAACAGCGGGACCGCGAGCAGGATAAAATTATCGACGCTGGAATAGAGCGCTTGGGGTATCATGATCGGGTTGAAGCCTTCGGCGATCAGCAGCATCAGGCCCAGGCCACCCAGCGCAAACGCAATCGGTATGCCCATGAGCAGAAAAGTCAGCAACAACACCAGGATCAAGAGCGTGATCACGGCCCGAACTCGTTGAACTGTTGTTCTTTCAGAGGTCCCGGATCGGCGGGCGGCGCGCCCCGCAACAGGCGCCAAATCTCCGCCAGAGCCTGCAAGATGAGAATGAAGAAGCCGATGGGTATGGCCGATTCCGTCCAGAATTTAGGCACCTGGTTCATGGTCGCCGTGGCGCGCCCGACCTCGATGCTTTCGGCGACGATTTCGATCCCCAGCCAACAAGCATAGAGGCTGAATACGATGATCCAAACCAGTGCAAAGACGTCCAGCAACCGTTGAATTGTCGGCGGAAACCGAGTGGTCAGCGCGGTAATGCGAATGAGCGACTGGTTTTTCAGCACGAAGCCCATCGCGAGATACGTCGCCCAGAGCTGCAACAGGCGCGCGCCCTCTTCCGCCCAGCTTGTCGGCGCGGTGAATACGTACCGGGCAACCACTTCGAAGGTGATCATCAGGCCGATCACGAAAAACGTCATCGACGCCGCGGCGCCGAGTTTGTCGCTTGTCCGATCGATAAGACTAAGCATGGCCGGGTCTCGGTCGAGAATGAAGGACGGAGACGGAACAGGTGACCGTTCCGTCTCCGCTGCTTGTGCCTTGGGTGGCGCGGCTGCTACTTGCCGCTATTTTCGATGGCCTTCACGACTTTCTGGCCCAACTCGCCGGAATTCTTGAGATAGGCGTCGACGACTGGTTTGCCAGATACGCGCCACAGATCAATTTCCTTGGGCGACAGTTCCAGAACCTGCTTGCCTTTCTCCCGGGTGAAAGCGATCGAGGCGGCTTCGACCTTGCCGACCGCGGCCTGCTGGGCCAATTCCGCCTCGCGACCGCACTTCTGCATGACGTCCTGTTCGGCCTTCGACAATGAATTCCAAACTTTCTCATTGATCAGGCTGACGAAGTAGATATAGGCGTGCTCTGAAATGGTGACGACGTCCATCACTTCATAAAGCTTGCGCGATTTCACGGAAGCGACGCCGGTCATTCCCGCGTCGACGGTGCCGCGTTGATAGGCGACGAACTGTTCGGACCCAGACATCAGGGTCGCGGCGCCGCCGTTGGCTTTGACGAATTCGCCGAGCGTCTTACCGAACACGCGAACTTTGAGGCCCTTGAGATCCGCCGGCACGCGGACCGGTTTGTCTTTCTTGGACAGAAAAACCGCACGACCGTATTCGATCCACCAAACCGGCCGGGCACCGGTCTTGGTCAACGCGTCGTCGAGCAGCGTTCTAAGCTCGGCGCCGGGCGACAGCATTTTGACAACCTGGTCCCGGTTGCCCGTCGCAAACGGTACATAGAATATCTCAATGGCCGGAATCGTGCCGGCGAACCGGGCCGTCGTGCTCATGCCCATATCGATCGCGCCGGAGGCCACGGCCTGGGGCACTTCTTTATCGCGATAGAGTTGTGCCGAATCGTAGAGCTCAATCTTGATGTCGGATTTGTCGCCGACGCATTGGATGAACAACGCGGCATTTTTGGTGGCGAAATTCTTGCCCGGCAATTGCGTCGTATAGCGCAGTGTTTTGGCATCCGCCGCCGGCGATTGCGCCAACCCAAGCGCAAACGTCCCAACGGTCAGTGCGAACGCGACATTTTTGAAAACTGAATTGGATGGCATCTCTTTACTCCCTGCTGATTCTAAACTGTTCCAGGTTCGTCCTGGTTCGTTGAAACAATAGTGCGTCGCTAGCGTTCGCGGAACAAGGCTCTCCTTGCCGCATGCCTAGAAAAAGATCGTCAAATTCTTGGCCAGCAAAACGCTCTGGTCGAGAAAGATTTCCCGGGCGGCGATCTTGAAGCCGTCGCCATTACGGCGCAATTGATCGTGGCGTTTGCCGACAAAGAAGTCGGTCTCGGTCTCCGTGCGGTTGCGGTAGACCAGAAATCGGCAGCGGCAGGCGATCCGATCCGCGCCATCTTCGTGAACCTGCAGATTGGAGAACATGTGACAGGTTCTGGAGATCGGCTCCTCGGCCCAATGCAATCCGGTCCGGATCTGTATGACGCGCTGTTCCAGCTCGAACTTGCCTTCGTCGAACCAGTTCAAGTCCGTCCCTTCGCGGGTATATTCGCCGTCCCATTCGCCGTGCGGCTGGTTGGATGCCAATGGCATCCAATAGCGGATGTCGTCGGCCAGTAGATCGAGCCAGGCTTCGAATTGCCGGGAATCAAGAAGCTCTGCTTCGGTGGTGAGGAACTGCTCGACCCGGTGGCGCAGTATTAGCTGGTCCAGCAGTTCGGTGTTCGCCGAGGTTGCCATGGCCGCCTCTTATTCCGCCGCGGCCGCGGTCGGTCGGACGCGGTGCTGTGTCGGCGGGTTGTCCATCAATGCCGCCCAGCGGGCGTAATACGCCCGTTGGTTCTGCTCGGAGACGTCTTCGGTCGCATAAACGTCGCCGCCCAGCCATTCCACGGGCCAGCCTTTCTGTTCGTAACCCTGCCCCATGCCATAGTGAAAGTCGTGGCGCCGCGCGATGGTGCCGCGCGCGCCCTCGTGGGAAGAACCCCAGTTCTCCATGTCGTCCTGTTCAGTCAGGCCGGAGGGTCCTTGATAGCGGATGACGTAATGGCGGAGCACGTTCTTGACTTCGTCCGGTGCCGCTTTCGGCGCCAGGAATATCCGCCAGGTTACCGTCTCGTGCGGGCCGCTGGGGTGCCAGGTACCCATGCTCTGGACGCCATTGGAATAGGACACGTTGGGAAAGATGGTGCCGCCGTGACCGAACCAACGCGCCTTTTTATTGAGCTTTTCCTGGCGCTTGGCGTAGCACTCGCGGAAATAATCCTCGACCACGGCCATTTCCTGGTAGGTCGGCAGGTAGTCATAGTCATCCTTGAACAATTCGCCGCGGGCGGTGTGACCCTCCGGCGTGATGCAGATATTGAGTTTGTAGAGTTCGCGCTCGCGGGTGACCGCGTCATAGGTGTGCCGCCCCTTGACCCCGGCCGGGGACAGGACCACCGCGTCCACGGACGCATGACTAGGATTATGGTAGTAGTCGCCGGCGAAGTTCTCGGCGCCAAACTTCCAATTGCAGGGCATCTTCCATTTGAAGATACCGCCGAAGGCCTGCCAGTCGCCGTGACTGCCGTCGGGCAGTTCGCAATAATCATCGAAATAGAACCGGAGATCGCCGAGATAGGTCTCGAAATCCGGCGTTTCCTCGTCCCAACAGGCAAAGACGTAGCCGTAATAGCTCGCGACCCGGGCCTCGATCAGGCCCCATTGGGATCGGTCCAGTTCGTTGTGATAACCCGATTCCAGTTTCGGCACGCCGACCAGCTTGCCTTCGTCGGAGAACGTCCAGGCGTGGAACGGGCACATGAATTTTCGGGCATTGCCTTTGTCGTATCGGCAGACTCGCATACCCCGGTGCCGGCAATTGTTCAAAAAGACATGCAATTTGCCGTGGCGGTCGCGGTTGAAGATCACCGATTCCTCGGCCATGCGGCTCAGGATGAAGTCGCCAGGTTCCGGCACCTGGCTTTCGTGGCCGATAAACAGCCAGGATCGGGCAAAGATCCGCTCCATTTCGTCGTCGTAAATGTCCTGGAGCGTGAAAATGTCGCGACTGATCAGGCCTTGGTCCAGATTGACCAGGTCGCCGGTGTATGTGTGGCGGCTGCTGGTGCGCATCGTTGTGATCTCCCTGCGATCTCATCCACAATCATAACGGTATGCCGGTTGTCAGGAACCGCCAAGGGCCTAAAATACGTTCCGTTTCCTGAGCCCGGAGAACAAGCCGCATGACCATAGAATCCCCGATCTGGCCGTCGCAACTGGATCACCTGCGGCTGAATTCGAACGATCCTGCCATGCTGGCGGACTTCTACGCCACCGCCGTCGGGTATCACCCGACCGCCCTGGAGGACGGGACAACCTTGCTGCAGGGACCCGGCCGGCGGCTCGTGGTTGGCGCCGGTGAAGCCGGAGAGCGGCCCTATCACGGCTATCGGGTGGCGAACCGGCGGCAGCTTGATGAGGTTCGGGATTTCCTTCAAGGCCAAGGCCTGAATACCGAACCCTCGCCGTCGACGATCTTCGACCAGGACGCCGTCGCGGTTCGCGATCCGGATGGTTGGCTCAGCGTTTTCGGATTGCCGCGCCGCGACCTGCCGTCGCAGAAGGCCAACAACACGCGCTCGGCTCTGTCTCTTTCCGGCCGCCTGCAACACGTCGTTGTCGCCACCGACAATCTGGCACGGATGATGACGTTCTACGAGGACGTGCTGGGTTACGTGGCGTCCGATTATTGCAGCGCCGATGTCGACGACCCGGCGACCCGCAAGGTCGCGTTCTACCGGTCTGATCCGGAACATCACAGTTTTGCGGTGTTTGGTGCGTCGGCGGTCGGTTGCGACCATCATGCCTACGAAGTCGAAGACTGGAACGCCATTCGCGATTGGGCCGACCACATGTCCGCCCTGAACATCAAGATTTGGTGGGGGCCGGGCCGTCATGGCCCCGGCAACAATCTGTTCTTCATGATCAAAGACCCGCACGGCCATCAAGTCGAGATTTCCGCCGAGTTGGAAACCATGCCGCGTGAAATGGCGGCGCGGGTTTGGCCGCTGGAAGAGCGCAGCCTCAATCTCTGGGGGCCTGGCTGGATTCGCGACTAGCCGGACTTCGCTACCCTACTCGCGGTGTTCCCACCATTGTTGGGAAACGAACGGCTGGCCCGCCACCACGACGTCGCCAACGCGCGGCGTCACCAGGTCCACGGCCTGGTCGTTCGCGGCTTTGATGGCGCGCTTGATCGGCTCGTCCCAGTCATGGAACGCCATGTTGAATGTCGCCCAATGCACGGGCAGCATGCGGCGACCCTGAACCGCAACGTGGGCGTCAACCGCGTGTTCCGGAACCATGTGGATGTCGAACCAGGACGCACCCGGCCCATAGGCGCCGACTTTAATGATGCTTAAGTCGAACGGCCCCAGTTTGTCGCCGATCGTTTGGAAGTGATCGGAAAACCCGGTGTCGCCGCTGTAGAACACCCGGTGGCGCGGCCCGACGATCGACCAGGACGACCAAAATGTTTCCTTGAAGTCGAAGACGCCGCGGCCGGAATAGTGCCGGGAAGGCGTGCAGATAATTTCAAGGCCTTCGATTTTTTTCGATTCCCACCAATCCAGTTCAATGATTTGGCTACTCGGAACGTGCCATTCCTCCAGATGGGCGCCGACACCAAGCGGTACAAAAAACCGGCTGCCCTTGGCCGCCAGCGCCATTATGGTCGCCATATCAAGGTGATCGTAGTGGTCGTGCGAAATTACGACAGCATCGATTTTCGGCAAGTCAGCCAAAGCGATCGGCGGCGCATGAAACCGTTCGGGGCCGACGAAACCGAATGGCGACGCCCGCTCCGAAAACATCGGGTCGACCAACAATCGAACGCCATCCAGTTCCAGATAGACGCTCGCATGCCCAAGCCATACCGCACGCAAACCCGTGGCGGGCGGCGCATCAGAGTCGGTCAGCGATAGCGGTACGACAGGAATGGGAGACGGCGGCACGCGGATTTGATCGCCGAACAACTGCTCAACCAAGTAATCCCAGTAGAGACCGACGCTGCCAGGGCTTTGCGGCACGGTGTTGAAGAAGGCGCCATCGCGGTAATGCGGCGACGCCTCGACCCGTCGCAACCGGTCGCCCGCAACATCGCCGCCAAACGAAGAACAGCCCACCAAGGACAAAACAAAGCCAACTGCGATCAACGACAAAATAGCGCTTGCCACTTTGTAGCGGCGGGTTCTGTCACGCCGGCGGCCCATCGATGTTTCCTCATGCTCTGTGTGTCGCAGGCCGATGATGCCTGCTGCGACCCGCCGCGGCAATTGCCGGCCTTCAGTGGACGGATCCGTAGAGCCGCGCGAATTGTGCTTTACAGCAATGCCCAGTCACTGGTCTAGTTGTCGTCAAGTACTCACCAAACAAACAGTGGAGAAGCTTTATGACGGTTGCGGTAACGTTGGAACTACGATGCCAAGCCGGTAAGGGCGGCGAACTCGCTGCAGCTTTGAAATCCATGCTTCCAGACACGCGCCTGCGGCAAGGTGCGCAAAGGATTGAAATGGTTGTCGACCAAGACGACGCCGATCACATTGTCATTTACGAAAATTGGGACACCAAAGAAGACCACCAGGCCTACATGGCCTGGCGTCAGGAGCGCGGCGATCTGGATGCGCTGGGTAATTTCGTGGCAGCACCGCCGACGATTACATACTTTGACATTGCGGATCCTGGCTGACCTTTAGCGGCGATCGTCGCATCGGAACGCTTCTAACCAACAATATCGGTGCCGGCAAAGAAATAGGCGATTTCCTCCGCCGCGGTTTCCGGCGCGTCGGAGCCATGCACGGAGTTGGCCTCGACGTTTTCGGCGAAGTCGGCCCGGATTGTGCCGGCGGCGGCTTCGGCCGGGTTGGTGGCACCCATGACCTCGCGGTATGCGGCGATGGCGTTGTCGCCTTCCAAGGCCTGAACGACAACCGGGCCTGAGGTCATGAACGCGACCAAATCGTTGTAGAACGGCCGTTCCTTGTGGACCGCGTAGAACGTGCGCGCCTGATCTTCGGTCATCCGAATGCGCCGCTGGGCGATGATGCGAAGCCCAGCCGCCTCTATCCGGCTGTTGATTTGTCCGGTCAGGTCACGGCGGGTGGCGTCGGGTTTGATGATCGAAAATGTGCGTTCAATCGCCATCGGTCTCTCTCTTCAATGATGTCTTGGGGAAACTTGGCCGGCTTATATCGGCTCATGGAATGCTTCGCAACCGTCATTGGCGGAAAGGCCGGACGCATGCTATGCAGCGCGGGCCATGTTGACGATTCAAGACATACGCTATCGCATTGCCGGCCGGTTGCTGTTCAACGATGCCTCGGCGACCATTCCGACCGGGCACCGCGTCGGCCTGGTTGGGCGCAATGGCACCGGCAAGACGACCCTAATCAATCTGATCGCTGACGGCGGCAGCCTCGAGGCCGGCGAGATTTTGACGCCGCGTAGCCATCAGGTCGGCATCCTGCCGCAGGAGGCGCCGGGCGGGCCGGATCGCCTGATCGATCGGGTTTTGGCGGCCGACGTCGAGCGCAACCGGTTGTTAGCGGAAGCCGAAACCGCCGAGGATCCCAACCGCATCGCCGAAATTCATACTCGCCTCGCAGATATCGGTGCCCATCGGGCGCCGGCGCGGGCGGCCGCTATCCTGGCCGGCCTTGGCTTCGATGAGACCGCGCAACAGCGCCCTTGCGGCGAATTCTCCGGCGGTTGGCGCATGCGGGTGGCTTTAGCGGCAGTGCTGTTTGCGGAGCCGGACCTGCTTTTGCTGGACGAGCCGACCAACCATCTGGATTTGGAAGCGACCATGTGGCTCGAGGCCTACCTCGCCTCCTACCCCCATACGCTGTTGATCGTCAGCCATGACCGCATTTTGTTGAATCGCTCGGTCTCCCACATCCTGCATTTGGAAGACGGTAAGCTGACGCTCTACAGCGGCGGTTACGACCATTTCGAACGGACCCGCGCGGCCAAGTTGGAACTGCAGTCCAAGATGCGGGTCAAGCAAGAGGCCGAACGACGCCACATCCAGGCCTTCGTCGATCGTTTCCGCTACCAGGCCTCCAAGGCACGCCAGGCGCAGAGCCGGCTCATCAAACTGTCGCGCATGGAGCCGATCGCCTCGGTCGTCGAAGCCCAGACACCGCGCTTCCATTTTCCCGAACCCGACAGCCTGGCGCCGCCGATGGTGACCTTGGAAGGCGTGTCGGTCGGCTATGAACCCGGCAATCCGGTGCTCGAAAACATCGATCTGCGCATGGATCCGGAGGATCGCATCGCCCTGATCGGTGCCAACGGCAACGGCAAGTCGACCTTCGCCAAGCTGATTTCCGGCCGCCTCAAAGCGGAGAGCGGCCGGCTCAAGGCCGCCGGCAAACTCAAAATCGGTTATTTTGCCCAACATCAGCTGGACGAGCTCGAGCCCGGCGAAACCGCGTTCCAACATATGCGGCGGCTGGTGCCGGACCTGCCGAACCCCAAAGTGCGGGCGCTACTCGGCCCCTTCGGCCTCTCCGGCGACAAGGCCGACACGCCGGTCGAAGTGTTGTCGGGTGGCGAAAAGGCGCGGCTGGTGTTGTCGTTAATTTGCCGCACGGCGCCGCATTTGCTGATCCTCGACGAACCGACCAACCATTTGGACATCGATGCACGCCAAGCCTTGGTGCAATCGCTCAACGACTTCGCTGGCGCGGTGGTGCTGATCAGCCATGATTCGCATCTGATCGACCTGGTCGCCGATCAGCTTTGGCTGGTCGACGGCGGAACCGTGGCGCCGTTTACCGGCGACTTGGAGGATTATCGGCGGCATTTGCTGGAAGTCCGCCGCAGCGGTCGGCGCGAACGCCACAACGGCGAGCCGAAACGCGACCGCAAAGAGGCACGACGTGCCGCCGCTGCCGCACGTGCCGCCTTCGCCGACCATCGCAAGCGCGCTAAACAAGCGGAGAAACAGATCGCCAAGCTGACCGCCGACAAAGTCCAGATCGAAGCCGAGCTGGCGGCGCCAGAAACTTACAACGGATCAGCCGACCGCATCACCGCGCTTGGCAAGAAGAAATCAGCGATCGAAGCGCGACTTGCCGAAACCGAGGCGGCGTGGCTGGAGGCTGTGGAAGTTCTGGAAGCGGAGAAAGACCGCGCCGGCACCGGAGAATCCGGGCCACAATGACCATCAGCACCGTGGTGTTCGACGTCGGTGAAACCTTGATCGACGAGCGTCGGCACTGGACGGAAGTGGCGCGTCGACTGGATGTCGCGCAGCATGTGTTGTTCGCCGTGCTCGGCGGCCTGATTGCTGAAGGCCGCTCCCATCGCGACGTGTTTGACATTTTCAAGGATGCAGGCGCCGAACGTGTTGCCCGTTCGAAACGGGCCTTTCGGGAAGTGCCTTACGAGCGCACGGACCTTTATCCGGACGCGGCCCCTGCCCTTGACGAACTCCGGGCCGCGGGCTTGTCGATCGGCATTGCCGGCAACCAACCGATGGAGGCCATGGTCGGCTTCGAGGCGCTTGGCTTGGTCTCGAATTTCATTGCCTGTTCGGCGGACTATGGCGTCTCGAAGCCGGATCCGGAATTCTTCTTGCGTGTCACGGAGACGGCCGGCGTTGCGCCGGCCGCCATTGCCTATGTCGGCGATCGTTTGGACAACGACGTGCTGCCGGCGATCTGGGCCGGCATGGCCGGGGTGTTTATCCGCCGGGGGCCTTGGGGGTTTATTCAAGGTCAAAAGGACGACGCCAGAATGGCGACCATTGCCATCGACGGTTTGATCGGGTTGGCGGATCGACTGAAAGCGCTGTAAGCGCCGGGCTCAGCCGGCAACGGTCCAGCCGCCGCGCTCGCCCTGTTGCCAATAGGTGATCGTGTGGCCGGCGGCCTTGGCGTCCGTCCAGCGCTGGCGCGCTGCCTGAACCGCGGCCTCGTCACGGCCGTCGAACATGTCGACGCACCGTGCGAAGGTATCCTTGAAATCGGCATCGATGCCGTCGACCAGCACCAGCACGGTTGCTCCGTTCGGGTTTTCCGGTTCGGTGGTCAAGTAGATCGGCTGGTCGGCGGCGTAGCCGTCGCCGGCCTTGCCGTGAGGCAGAAAACCCTCACGGCTGTAGGTCCAGAGCCGGTCGTCCAACGCCGACACGCGTTCTGCCGAGCCGGCCAGGACGACGGCCCGCAGACCGCGCTCCCGCACCTTTTCAAGCAGCTTTGGCAAGGCCGTCTCTAACGCTTCCCTTTGCAAATGATAGAAGCCGATTTCGGTCATCGCCCTAGTTTTCGTAGTGGTCACTCACCAAGCGGTTGAGAAGCCGCACGCCGTAGCCGGTGCCGCCTTTCGGCGCCGTCGGTTTCGCCTTGGACGACCACGCCACGTTGGCGATATCGAGATGAGCCCAGGGCGTGTCATTGACATAGCGTTGCAGGAATGCCGCAGCCGTAATGCTGCCGCCGGCCCTGCCGGCGCCGACATTCTTCATATCTGCGATCACCGAGTTGATCTGTTTATCATAGGCATCGCCGAGCGGCATGCGCCAAACCGGCTCGCCTTCGGCCTCGCCGGCCGCGCTCAGGCGCTCGGACAACATATCATCGTTGGAAAACATGCCGGCGTATTCGTGGCCGAGCGCGACGATGATGGCGCCGGTCAGGGTCGCGAGATTGATCATGAATTTTGGCTTGAAGCGATCCTGGGTGTACCAAAGCGCATCCGCCAAGACCAGGCGACCTTCGGCATCGGTGTTGATCACTTCAATTGTCTGTCCCGACATCGACGTGACGACGTCGCCCGGCCGTTGTGCGCCGCCGGAGGGCATGTTCTCGACCAGTCCAACAACGCCGATCACATTGGCCTTGGCCTTACGGCCGGCCAACGCTTTCATCAAGCCAATGACGGCGCCGGCGCCGCCCATATCCCACTTCATGTCTTCCATGCCGCCGGCGGGTTTCAAGGAAATTCCGCCGGTATCGAAGGTCACGCCTTTGCCGACGAAGGCGACGGGTGTTTTAGATTTGGCGGCACCTTGCCATTGCATGACGACGAGCTGGCTTTCGATGTCGGAACCTTGGCCGACGCCCAAAAGTGCGCCCATGCCGAGGCGGTGCATACGCTGTTCGTTCAAGACCTCGACCTTGACGCCGAGCTTGGTCAGTTCTTTACACCGGGCGGCCAAAGTAACCGGGTTGAGGACATTGGCCGGTTCGGACACCAAGTCGCGGGTCAAGAACACGCCTTGGCGGATTTTGTCCAACGTCCGAAACCGGCGCCGCGCGCCACTGGCATCGTCGGTCGCGACCGTGACCGCGGTCAAGCTCGGCTTCTGTTCGGGATTTTGCTTGGTGCGGTATTTGTCGAATCGGTAAGAGCTAAGGCCGGCACCATAGGCGACCTCGGCGGCGGCCTCGCCGTCGGCCATGCCTTGCTTGCGTCCCGCTTTCAACGGATCCATGGCAACGGTCATCGCCTTGGTGCCGTTGGTCAACACTTTGCCGACGGCCTGGGCGCCGAGATTTTGCAGGCCCTTCGCCGACATTTCAGCAGCATTGCCGAGACCGCAAACCAACACCCGATCGGCATCGATGCCACTCGGCCCGAGGATCTCCAGCCATTGTCCCTTCTTGCCGTCGAAGCGGCTCGCTGCCATGGCGCGCTTGATGGCGCCGCCGGTGGCCTTATCCACCGCCTGGGCCGTCGGCGTCAATTTCGACCCCTTTGTCGCGGCGACGACCAGGGCGCCGGATTTAGGAAGAGACAAGTTGGAAAATGCGATCTTCATAGAATGTTCCCTGCGCTAACGGGGCCGGTCGGCCGCCGTTTGATTGTCCAATACGATCCCTAAATTTCTGCCGGGCGGACCGATGCGCGGCCATATTAACGGCGCACCCAATAAATGTAAGTCCCTTGTTGGTTGTTACTTCTCGGCCTGGAACGCGGTTCGACAGACCGTTGCCAAAGGCTTCTGGCCTGCGCCACGCGAAAGGGTATACTCCGCCCATGCGATTGCTTTGCGTCCCCTTTCGGCTGCCGGCGCCAACCGTCGTGCAGCTACGTTACCGACGCCTCACCGTGCGCGTCTGAAACGGAGCGCTGGCCCGTGTCTTTGTTTCGCTTGGCCGGTGTCCTCGCGGCGGTATTGTTCAGCCTCATGGTCGTTGGCCTATCCGGTCGATTGGCACTCGCACAACAGAACTTTTCCGAATTCGGCAAAGACAAGGAAACGCTTCTGCAGGCCAAGGAAGTGGTCTACGACCCAAACTTGGAGCTGGTGACGGCGTCGGGTGAAGTGGAAATCGTGCAGGGCGAACGGATCCTGCGGGCCGATCGCTTGACTTACAATCTGCGGACCGATTCCGTGATTGCCACCGGCAATGTCGCATTGCTTGAGCCGTCGGGCGATGTGCTGTTCGCGGAATATGTCGAATTGCACGATGAATTCAAAACCGGCGTGGCCCGCGAAATTCGGATGCTGATGTCGGATCGGTCGCGGTTCGCCGCCAACGAGGCACGGCGCAAGGATGGGCGCAGGCTGGAGCTTGATCGCGCCGTCTTTTCGCCCTGTGAATTATGCCGGGATCATCCGGACGAAGCGCCGTTGTGGCAGATTAAGGCGGACAAAGTCGTCCATGACGCGGACGAAAAGGTGGTCAGCTATGAAGACGCGACGTTCGAAGTCTATGGCGTACCGGTCTTTTATACGCCCTATTTTCAACACCCCGATCCGACGGTCAAACGCAAGACCGGCCTGCTGACGCCGACTTTTCGATCGTCGGAGGAACTGGGCTTCGAGGCGACGGTGCCGTTTTACTGGGCCATCGAGCCGCATCGCGACATGACCATTGCGCCGCGCATGACCAGCAAGGAAGGTCTGGTCATGCTCGGCGAGTACCGGGAGCGCACGGTCGAAGGCGCCTTCATGGTGGAAGGCTCCGGTACCTATGTCGATGAACGCGATGACAACAACAAGAAGACCGGCCGCAAGGAAACCCGTGGCCACGTCCGCGGCCGCGGCGGCTTCGATATCGACGAGCGTTGGCGCTGGGGCTTCGACATTTATCAGGCCAGCGACGACACTTATCTGAAGCGCTACGACATCGCCGATGACGACACCTTGATCAGCAATCTGTTCCTAGAAGGGTTCAACGGCCGCCACTACGCCAGCGCCAATACCTATACGTTCCAAGAGTTACGTGAAGGCATCAAGGACGAGGAAGTGCCCGTCGTCTTTCCGCTGCTTGATTACAATTATGTCGGCGACCCCGGGCGGTTCGGCGGCCAGTTCCTGGGCGACGCCAACGCCATGCTTCTGGAACGGGCTGACGGTGCCGACAGTCGGCGGTTATCGCTGAATGCAGGCTGGCAAGTGCCCTATATCGACCGCTTAGGTTCCGTCTATAGCTTCACCTCGCAAGTACGCGGCGACGTCTACCACGTAAATGACGTCGACGATGGTGACAACGATGGTGAACTGGAGTCGGGTTGGACCGGCCGATTCTGGCCGTCGGCGGCGTTATCGTGGCGGCTGCCGACAATTCGCCGTGACGGTACCATCCGGCAGATGCTCGAACCGGTGGCGCAACTCGTCGTGACGCCAACCGGCAGCAATTCCGATGACATTCCGAACGAGGATTCGCTCAGCCTTGAGTTCGACGATACCAACCTGTTTAGCATCAATCGCTTTCCCGGCCTCGATCGGGTTGAAAGCGGCACGCGCGTCGATTACGGTTTGCGCGGCGGTGTCTATGGCGCCAATGGCGGCTATAGCAATTTCGTCGTTGGTCAAAGCTATCGCTTTGTCGATGAAGACTTTTTCGGTGGCGGCTCTGGGCTGGATCAAAGCCTGTCGGATGTTGTTGGTCGGGTGGTCATCGCGCCAAATGAAAACTTTGACTATATCTTCCGGTTCCGCCTTGATCCCGATGACGGCAAATTTCGACGTTTGGAAAGTTATCTGGCGACCGACGTCGGCCCGGCCCGGCTTAGCGTCAGCTACGTCAGGCTGTCCAACGAACTGGGATTCGATGATTTCGGCAGCCGGGAGGAGATTAATCTTGATGGCCATATCAGGTTCGCGGAAAATTGGACGTTCAGCGCCAATCATCGTCGTGACCTGACGTCCGATGGGGGCGCCATTGAAACCGGATTTGGCTTGCGTTATGGCGACGAATGTATAGATATTGCTGTAGCTTACGAGGAAAAGTTCACACGTGATCGCGACGTCGAACCCAGCAAGAATTTTCTGCTCCGTGTGCGGCTGCGGCGGTTGGGCGGGTGACGTGCCTTCTGAACCCGGGCTGCGCGGTGAGCGACCAACGCCGCCTAGGAATGGATTGAGGGCCGTGGACGAGAAAGGGCGCAAATTATGAGGCGTGCCGTGGTCATTGCGTTGATGGCGATGACAGCGCTGTTCGGCCAAGCAGCCGCTCAATCGGTGCATCGCATTGCGGCCATCGTCAACGACGAAGTGGTATCCGCTTTTGACGTGCAACAACGCGTTGCCTTGGTGATCTTGAGTACGGGGCTGCCCAACGACCGCCAGACCCAAAGCCGGCTTCAACCCCAGGTGCTGCGGACCTTGATTGATGAACGCATCCAAATGCAGGAGGCGCAACGGCTCAATATCAAAGTCAACCAAGGCGACATCGATCGGGCCACGGAACGTATCGAGAATCAAAACAACATTCCGCCTGGAGGTCTGACCAACATGTTGCGGCGACGCGGCGTCACGCGCGATGCCTTTGTCGAGCAGATCAAGTCGGCGATTGCCTGGTCGAAACTGGTTCAGGGCCGTTTGCGGCCGACCGTCACCGTGAGCGATGAAGAAGTACAACAAGTGGTCGACCGTCTGCAGGCCAGCGTCGGTGAGTTGGAATATCGGGTGGCGGAAATATTCCTGTCCGTTGATTCACCTGATGATGACGAGGAGGCGCGACGCACGGCGCTGCGGTTGATCGAACAAATCCGAAACGGCGCACGGTTTTCTGCGATCGCACGAGAATTCAGCCAAGGCGTGACCGCGGCGGTCGGCGGCGACATGGGTTGGGTCCAGCCGGGGCAACTGCCGCAGGAGATTGCTGGTGCCCTAACGCAGATGGATACGGGGCGGATATCGTCGCCGGTACGGTCGACCGGCGGATATTACATCTTGCTGTTGCGCAAAAAACGCGAAATCGGCGGCACCAGCGTCGATGGCGTACGGGTCAAGCTCAAGCAAATTCTGTTGCCGACAGATGCTGAGGACGATGTTACGGCGCTGCTTGACCAGGCAGCGAAAATGCGTGAGCGTCTGGACAACTGCGCCGATGTCGAAAAGATGGTGGAGACGCTGGGATCGCAAGAATCGGGCGACCTTGGTGAAGTGCAGCTTACCGACCTGCCTGAGAATATTCGCGCGGCGGTCGCCGAGCTGCAACCGGATCAGATCAGCGTGCCCGTACAGACCGGCGTCGGCATCCATCTGTTTGCAGTCTGCGGCCGTAGCGGTGATCAGCCGCAAGAATCGAAATCAGATTCGGTCAGATCCGATCTCGGCAACCGGCGCCTGTCGATGTTGGCGCGCCGGTATCTGCGTGATTTGCGCCGTGACGCCGTCGTGGAATTTCCCTGATGTCGCAACCGATCGTGGTGACCATGGGCGAGCCGGCGGGTATCGGCGGCGACATTACCCTTGCCGCCTGGGCCAACCGCGAGGCGGCAGGCTTGCCGGCGTTTTTCGTCATTGACGAGCCCGACCGCCTGGCGCGATTGGCTGCCCGTTTGCAGCTCGACGTTCCAATCCAGGCGATTGAAAAACCCGACGATGCCATGACAGTGTTTGCAGACGCCTTGCCGGCGCTGCCTGTTGATGGTGCCGTTCTGGCGGAGCCCGGCCGACCCAATCCGGCGGATGCGCCGAAGGTAATCGCGGCGATCGATCGCGCCGTGGACTTTTGCCGCGATGGCCGTAGCGTGGCCATGGTGACAAATCCGATTAACAAGAAACTACTCTACGACGCTGGCTTTTCGGCGCCGGGCCATACCGAATATTTGGAACGACAGTTTGCCGGTCACAGAACCGCGATGCTGTTGGAAATAGACGGTCTTCGCGTTGTGCCCGCAACCATCCACGTCGCCTATCGTAAGGTTCCGGATATCTTGACCGAGGCGGAACTGGTGGCGATCGGAGACTTGGTTTTGACGGCGCTGGCAAAAGACTTCGGTTGCCCGAAGCCGAAACTGGCGGTGGCTGGCCTAAATCCCCATGCCGGCGAAGGCGGCGCCCTGGGCGATGAAGAGGACCGCATCATCGCGCCGGCAGTGGCGCGGCTTCGCACTTCGGGCAGTGATGTCGATGGCCCATTTCCCGCCGATACGCTGTTTCATGAAGCCATGCGCGAACGCTATGATGCGGTTCTGTGTATGTATCATGATCAGGCGTTGATTCCACTTAAGACCTTGGATTTCGATGGCGGCGTCAATATTACCATCGGACTGCCAATCGTCAGAACCTCTCCGGATCATGGAACCGCGTTTGATATTGCGGGAACCGGCAACGCGTCGCCACGCAGCTTCATTCAAGCCGTTCACGCGGCGGCGCGTATCGCCCGGGCGCGGCGCGACGCAGATGGGTGATCTGCCGCTTCCGCCGTTGCGCGATGTCATCGCCGAGTACGGCTTGGACGCGCGCAAGGGCCTTGGCCAGCATTTTTTGTTGGATGCCAATCTGACCGACCGCATTGCCCGTGCCGCCGGCGATTTGCGAGCGATGACGGTGTTGGAAATCGGCCCGGGCCCGGGCGGCTTGACGCGCTCGCTGCTGGAGACCGGGGCCGATCGGGTGATCGCCGTGGAAAAGGACAGGCGCTGCCTGGCCGCCCTGCATGCGTTGAAATCCCACCACCCGGATCGACTGACAGTGGTCCCCGGCGATGCGCTCAAGATCGACGAGGCGGCGTTGGTTTCGGCCAACACGGCGGTCGTAGCCAACCTGCCCTACAACGTCGCGACGCCGCTGCTGTTCAAGTGGCTCGACGGCAGCGTCCGTTACGAGCGTTTGATTCTGATGTTCCAGAAGGAAGTCGCCGATCGCCTGGTGGCGTCGCCCGGCGGCAAAACCTATGGACGGCTCTCGGTCATGGCGCAGTATGCCTGCGCGGTGCGGCCGTTGTTCGACGTTCACCCCCGCGCCTTCACGCCGCCGCCGAGCGTCTGGTCGAGCGTGGTCGAGTTGGTGCCGCGAATTCTAACCACCGAGGATCCGCTCTGGCGGCCGCTCGGGCGGTTGGTTCAAGCGGCGTTCGGACAACGCCGCAAGATGCTGAGAACGGCGCTGAAGCCGGTAATCGACGATCCGGTGGCCGCGCTCACGGCGGCCGACATCGACCCAACCTCACGAGCCGAAACCCTATCCGTCGAGGCGTTCGTGCGGCTCACTAGCTGTGAGCTCTCAATAGGTTGTTCACTCGATCCCGCTCTGAGAAGCTGAAGTTTGCAAAGACAAAAGCTTCTGGAGCAGGACCGAATGAACATGCATAAGAATGCCCGCCTAACCCCGAAAGG
>Ga0315336_1001398_pt1 | contig 47518 bp, 36 predicted proteins | sample ASW5metaG_FD_204512 | JGI IMG/M metagenome (GOLD analysis project Ga0315336, IMG submission 204512) | Ammonia-oxidizing marine archaeal communities from Monterey Bay, California, United States - ASW #5 | ecosystem: Environmental > Aquatic > Marine > Intertidal zone | place: USA: California...
ACGGCTGCAGTGGCTCGGTTCGTGGCTTCGAGACTATGCCGAGGCGCTGAAGAGATTCACGGCCGGGTTCCGCGAAGTGGTTTTTCCGGCGGGGACGTACTGGATGCGAGTCCACCACGGGGTGCGCTGTTTCGCGCCGCCGTGAGTCTGCGAGAAGCCGCGGCGACCCTCTCCTCCCGCCGAAGGCAAGACAAGGCAGGACACGACCTCGTCCAGGCCCGTGCAGCGGGGACGGTACGTGACCGGCAGGCCATCGGAGGCGACGCGGAACGACCTACGGCCGCCCACGGCCGGATTCCAACCGAATCGAGGCTCAAGGGGCCTCCCGACACCCCGAAGTGACGCTCATCGGAGTCCCCCGCCCCCGCCGCCCGACCCTCCCCGACTTACGAACCCGGGTCCGGGTCGGCCGGGCCCGGTCGGCCGGGGTCGGCTGGGTCGGCTGGCCGCGAACCCGGGTCCGGGTCGGCGGGTCGGCGCGGCGGGGTCGGCGCGGCGGGGTCGGCGCGGCGGGGTCGGCGCTAACCTGGGTCGGGGACTTCCTCCCCAACCCGCCACAACCCCTTCTCCGTCCGAATAAAAATCGACCCGTCAGCAACGGCGAAGGACGCCAGCGTCCGGTCACCCAAAGGGCAACGACCGAGAATTTCACGGTCTTCTTTCCCTGGCTCGACGATGAAGGTTTCGCCGTCCTCGTTCGTGAAATAGATCTTGCCGGCCGCGAACAGAGGAGACGCCGAAAAATGCCCCTCCAGCCGCTTCTGCCAATGCTTTTCGCCCGTCTTTGCATCGCGGCACGTGGTGATGCCGTCGTCACTGACCGTGTACAGCTCATCCCCTACCAGGAGTGGAGACGGGTTGAGGGGTACGCTACGAATCTTCTCCCACTCGAGGTGCGTGTTCGTGACATCGCCCGTGCCGTCGGGGCGAATCGCCCAGATCTTCTGCGAGCCGAACCCGGAGCAGACGTAAACGAGGCCGTGACCGAAGACGGGCCTCGGCACGACCGAAAATCCGTTGGGATAGTTGAATCGCCACAGCTCGTCACCCTTTTCGAGGTCGTAGCTGACGACGTGATCCGACCCCGAACTGATGACCTGGCTCTTGCCGCCTACTTCGATGATCAGCGGCGTGGAGAATGAAAAGCCGCGACCGCTATTAGCGGGACGCGGGGTCTTCCACAGGATGTCTCCCGATTTGCGGTCGAGAGCGACGACGAACTGCTTGTCGGCGCCGTCGCAGCTGATCACGATCGCTTTCTCACCCAACACCGGCGAACCGCCATTTCCGTGCACGGGGTCGTAGACCAGTTTATGGCTCTCCCAGATTTTCTTCCCCGTGAGGTCCAGGCATGCGGTCCCGTGGGTACCGAAATGTACGTACAGGAACTTCCCGTCGATGATGGGGGTCGGGCTGGCGTGACTGTTCTTTTCGTGAGTCTTGGCGCCCGCCTGCTTGAAGACCTCTTTGTCCCAGAGAATGGCGCCGGAATCGGCATCCAGGCAAAGGCTACGAAGCGACTGATCGCCTGACAGGTCGCCTTCCTCGCCCGTGGGCACGGCAGTGGTCAAGTAGACCTTGCCGTCATGAATGACCGGCGAGGACCAGCCCTTTCCCGGAAGCGCTCGGCGCCAGACGATGTTCCGCTTGCTCTCGCCATTCCACTCTGTGGGTAGTTTCTTCGCGCTGGAGACGCCCTGCCCGGTCGGGCCGCGAAACTCGGGCCAGTCCTCGGCGGAATGCGCGGTGACGGTCAGCAGAAGGAAGCAGGTAAGGTATCTGAACATCGTCGATGGCTCCAGTTAATGAGCTACTACCCGACGCCGACGGCGGCGCTGCTGATCTTCGCCCGGAGTCCGCTCACCACGAGGTGGATACCAATCATGTGGCAGTTCTCGGCGATCTCCATGTCGAGTACGGGGCTGTGGACACTCAACTCCACCATACCCTTGATCTTCCCACCGTTGAAGCCGGTGAATCCGCAGGTGAACAGGCCGTTTTCTTTGGCCCACTGGACAGCGCTCACCACGTTGGGGCTGTTTCCCGAACCACTAATGGCAATGGCAACGTCGCCCGCCGATGCATTTGTCAAGAGCTGCTCACGGAAGACGGACTCGTATCCCCAATCGTTCCCCAGAGCGGAAATGAAGGGAACGGAGTCGGTAAGACTTTGAACCCGAAGCCGCTTCTCCACAGTCCTGTCCTTGACGGTTCCCTTGGCCAGGTCCTCGGCAAAGTGCGACGCAGTGGCAGCAGAACCTCCGTTTCCGAAGATAAAGACCCTCTGCCCACTCGTGTAGGCTTCGTACAGCCGGTCCACGAGGCTGGACATCACACTCAGGTCCAGTCGCTTAAGCAGCTCGCTCGTGCGCTGAATGTGTTCTTGCATTCCCTGGAGAACGGGCATCAAAGCTTCCTGTTAAGGGTTGACTGGCACTTCGCGAGGTTTCTCGAGACTGTAAACACGGATTTTCTCATACAAAGTGGAGCGATTGATGCCGAGGACTTCCGCGGCCCGGCGCTTGTTCCAGTTTACACTTTGTAGAACGCGGGCGATGTGCTGGGCCTCTACGTCAGTAAGCGTGCAGAAGGGTTGTGGAACGTCCTCCCGCCTCAGGTCACTCGGAAGGTTCTCTGGGTAGATGACCCTACCGTTCGAAAGGAGGATGGCCTCCTCGACGCAATTCTTCAGCTCGCGAATATTGCCAGGCCAGTGATAGGCCAGCAAGATCTCCCGCGCACGTGGCGAAAGCTCCAGAGGCGCCCTCGAGTCCGCCGAGTGAAGTGCCAGGAAGTGCTGGCACAACGGCAAGATATCTTCGCGGCGCTCGCACAGGGGGGGCAGGTCGATCTTGAAAACCCTGAGGCGGTAGTACAGGTCTTCCCTGAAGTTCCCCTCGCTTACCGCCTCCCGAAGGAGCTTGTTCGTAGCCGCCACGATACGCAGATTGACCTGAATTCCTTCCATGCCACCCAGACGGTCCACCACTTTGTCCTCGAGAACCCGAAGGATCTTCGCCTGGGTACAGAGGCTCATGTCCCCGATCTCGTCCAGAAACAGCGTGCCTCCGTGGGCCAGCTCGAATTTTCCGGGCTTTCCCTTCGGATCGCTGCCGCTGATACCAGACTTCGGCGCATAGCCAAAAAGCTCGCTCTCCAGGAGTGTTTCTGGAATCGCCGCACAGTTGACAGCGACAAAGGGATTTCCACGCCGCGGCGAGCGGTCGTGAATACCTCTTGCGACGAGCTCCTTCCCGGTGCCGCTCTCACCACTGATGAGAACCGTAGTATCGAAGACGGCGACCTTCTTGATCTTGCGCTGCACCTCCTTCGATGCGGCACTGATTCCAATGAGTCGGTTTTTTTGATGGAGGACCGTTTTCAGCTCTATGTTCTCCTCCCGAATCTTTTCGTAGAGCTCCTCCTTCTCGAGCGCCAGAGAAATCAGATGTGAGAGTATGTTCGCGAAATAGAGGTCCTCCCGCGTAAAGCTTTCCGACCTCTCCCGGTTGTCGAGATAGAGCACACCGGTCACCTGATCGCAGCGGAAGAGCGGCAAGCACATCGCGCTCTTGATGTTAAGCCGAACGACGCTCTTGGAGTCGAGCATCGAGGTGGAGCTCTGGGAGTCCTCGGTCGCTTCGGAGAAAAGGATCGCCACGGCTTCACGCCGCACGCGCTCCACGATGGTACGACTGTAGGAGGAATTCTTGAAGGACCCTTGATTTCTCTCAACGCGGATGTCTACGGTGTTCTGCGGGGTGAAAAAGCCGATAAAGCCGCGCTTCACCTCGAGATTGTCAAACATCGTTTCCATCGCCGCGGCCAGGAGCTTTCGGTGATCAGAGAGGCTCCGTACCAGCTCGCTGAAGTTCTCCAGAATTCGCAGATTCCTGAGCGAGCGCCCCTCTCCGGAACCCGCAAAGCCTTGCGTGACCGTATCCGTCGGCGCACCACCCCTCCATTCACCGGAATCACGAAACTCCTCAATACTCTTTCGCGCATCCACAACGGTTGGATTGTGATCGCGTGGCGGGTTCTGCTCGGAAGCCTTCGACTCGTCGAACACGAGCGTCGTATCGCCTATGTCGATGACGTCTCCTGGACTCAAGACATGACTGACGACCTCTCTCTGATTTACGCGAAGCGGATTGCGGCCTCCAATGTCTTGCAGCACGAACTCCGACTTGCGAGCCACGATTACGGCATGCTGCCGAGAAACGAGGGGGTCTTCGAGGACGATATCCATGGAACGGTCCCGGCCCAGGAAGATCGAGTTCTTCCGCGTCTCGAAATGGGACGTCCCGTTTGTCTTGTGCCGTATTTCTAGTTTGATCATGTCTCTGGACCCCAGGAAAGGCGATGCCTCCGCGCCCCGAGGATCGCACCGGGACGAAGGCGCGAGAATAGCCACCCCGCCAACAAAAGTCAACGTCGATGCCGGAAAATCCGACGCCGGGAAAACCGGCAGACGAGGCCCCGGGGGGCAAGTAGCGATAACTTTTTCTTCAGCCCGAGGGGAATTTGCGGTAGTCTGGTGAGTTTCCACTCGCGCGGCGCCTGCCCATCCCATCACCCTGTTGGAACCCCTTGCCTTCGCAGTAATTGTGAATTTTGATTCGCGAGGCGACCCTATTAGGAATTAGGATCGATCATGCCCCGTTACCACTGCACCGCCTTCCTCGCTCTCCTGATCGCCGGCTGCTCCCGCTTTCAGACCTTCGACCTACCCGCGGGGCCGGCTCACACGCTCGGGAACTCCAAGGAAAAATTCGGCCTGACCCTGGCCGCCGAGTTGCTTGCCGAGCCCCTGGCGATCGAATACCAATTCGGAACGGAGCTGACAGCGGCCGGGTACTTTCCTGTGCTGATCTTTGTGGAGAATCGCGGTACGGGCTCCTTCGAGTTGCGGCGCGACCACTTCGCGATGGTTCTGGAAAATGGGGAGCGTTTCGATCCTATGTCCCCCAAACAGGTCCTCTTGGAGACGCGGAAGTCTACCTTGCCGGCCCTCCTTCTCGCCCCTCTGATCCTGCCCCCATTCTTCGTTTATCGGAATATTGAGGAGTACAACTTCCGCCTGGCGCACAACCTCCTCACCAAGTCCTTGCCTGGAAGTTTGCGCGTCGAGGAGGGAGATCCGGCGCTCGTTCGCGCTCTCTTTTTCAAGGACCCGGGGCGGTCGCTCGCCCGCAAGGGCCGTGAGGGTTCCGTGCTCCAGTTGCTGGTGGAAAAGGAAGGTGGGAAGCCTGCTGCGACAGCGGCGGTCGCCATGACGCGCTTTGTTGTTGGAGAAAACGAATCCAAGGGTACGGAGACGACAGAGTCCGCAGAGTCTACCGGAACCAACGCTGCCATGGAAATTTCCCGACCGGACGTCGGGAAGAGTGTCCCCTTTACGATTTCTCTGTCCTGGGAGAGCTTCTGAATGCGTTGCTCGGCCCTGTGTATAAATAGCAGTTCAGGATTATGAGAGGCCGCCCAGCCGGAGATTTCGGCCCCCAGCTTTGTTGCGCTCAGTCGACGATCGACTCCGTAAGATCGCCTTCCTCCCGCGTCGCGCTGGGAACCAAAATCGCTCGGCTGCGCTACTGCTTGAGTCCTATCAGATTCCTAGGTCCTCGACCACTCAGAATCATGAACTGCTATATAGCGGTCGTTGCTTTCGGTTGTGGGACCATCCCACTTCCCGAGAGCCCGACCCCTTACGAGCTCGCTCAAGAAGCGGCATTGCGTGGAGAGTACGAGACTGCGATCACGCAGCTCACGGCCGCGATCAATAAAGCGAAGGCGGAGGACCATGTCTTCACCGCGGCTCATCTCAAACGGGGCGAGTGCTATCTTCAAAGCGCGCTGGAGCCAAAAGACCCCGACAGCGGGGAAGACGACAGCGGGAAAGGCGATGCCCGCTCCGCACTGGTGGACTTCAAGAAGGCCCTCAAGGCGGAACCTGAGCTACCGCGCGAGGAACGCGGTCGTGCCCTGGTGGGGTCCGGCCAGGCTTACCGAGTCCTGGGAGACGAAAAGAGCGCAGAGGAGCAGTTCCGCCTTTTCCTGGAGTTTCCGCCCACCGACGAGAATGTTTCCTTCAGAGTGGAGGCACACCGTCACCTCGGACAGATTCTCATGGAAAGGGCCCGCAATGCGCTGAAGGGAAACACAACGGTGGAAGAAGAGCTACTGAGCCAGAAGCACTTCCGCCAGGCTCAGCACGAGTTCTCGAAGGGACTCGAAATCGACGCTAACGATGAAGGTTGCAACCTGGGCAAAGGAATTTGTCTTCACTTCGGGCAACAGGATCGTGCCGCCATCGGTTTTCTTAGCAAGGCCACCGGACTTTGCGAGGTGGAGGGCGTCGATTGTGCCCGAGGGTACTATTTCCTGGGACGCGCCCTGGAAATCAACAAGGGTCATCATCGACAGGCGCTGGAGCACTATCGGAAAGCCGTAGAGCAGGACACAGAACGTTCCTTCACCCCGCTGTACGCCCATCTCGTTGAAGTCCTCCCCGCGTACCTTTCTTTCAAAGAGCCGGAGTTCGGGTGGTTCTTCGACAAAATGCTCGACTACACCGGAGAGGACCAGGACTACTGGACGAGCGTGGAGAGGCTTGCTGCTCCGATGGAGGGGAGCCCCGTCCCCGAGTGCAGGGAAACTGGCATCTTTGCGCTCGCCGTGGCCCGTTCGAGAAACGATAAAATCAAGGCGGCTGTGGAGGACGCTCTGCAGCTGGAAGACGCGCCGGACTTTATTCCCCGTCTGGTCCGCATCTTTCCCAAGGATAAGGACTACCCTCAGTATCTGTACGGACACGCCTTGACGCTCCTCGAAGCGAGGAGGTACGAAGAGCTCGAGTCCTTTCTCGGCAAAGGATTCCTCGCCACGTTAGATCCACCCGCCATGGAAAGCCATTACTACCACCGCACGCTTGTCCTCGAGGGCCGAAACATTGTCGAGCGATGGCGAGAGAACAATTCTGGATCTCCTCTCGCTGACGACGAGAAGCCCGACCGGGACAGGAAGCTCGGAGAAGCGCGCGATGCGTTTCAGGGCTACCTGGAGAAGTACCCGGCAGATCAGGAGGTCAGCATGCTATTAGGAGATGTTCAGGAGCGCATGGAGGTCTACACTGCGGCCTATCTGAGCTACGCGCAGGTTGCCAGGGAAGCCCCGTATCACTCCGGAGCTTTTCGTGGCGTCGTCCGACTTCATGCCGACGAGTTGCTGCCGCCGAAGGAATTGGATGAAGCCTGGAGCCTCCTGCGGCAGTACACCGGGAATGAGGCAGACGTCACCGAGTACATCAACGGGGTGGCGCACGCGATCCAGAAGGGGGCGCTACTCTATTGTCGAGGCTGCGGTCGGAAATGCTCCGAAGGAGAGACCACGTGTCTTGAGTGCGGGCATCAGCTGGCGCCTTCGCTTCGAGGAAAATAGCCGGCGGTCGACTGTACTCCGCAACACAAAAAAGCCGACCCGGAAGGGGGAAATCAATGGGGAAATTCCGGGCCGGACAGGAACTCAGTGAGAGCCTAGGGAAGGTTGCTGGGTGAGGGAGCCGGTGGAAGAGCTTCAGCCCCTCTCACGAGCACTCCAACCCATTCGACGAATGGGTTCTCTCTCTACTGCTCTTTTTCTAATGTATATACTTGTTTCTCCTCGTTTGCTCCGCAATTGTAGGGGCCCGAAGCCCCGCTTGTCTACGTGGATTCCCTCGGTTTCCCGGAAAGGGCGGTCTGGACGGCTGGGGGCAACCTTTCTATCCTATAGGCTGGCCGTAGCTTAGCCCGGATTATTCATGAACCACCTGCTACGAGCACGTATGCATCCCGCCTGGACTGCGTTACCGAATCGGCTTCGATCCTCAACGGGTGAAAACACCCGCCTCCGGTCGAAACCGATCCGGTGCCTTGCCAGCCGGGCGCCTACGCGCTCTCGCTACGGCGTTCATGAATAATCCGGGCTTAGGAAACAACGTGCCCCGGGACGATTCGCCCGCTCGTGGTTCGTTCCTGGAGACCTACAGCCAGGCGGGCTCTGGCTTGAAGGCCTTCCACGCGCACGGCATGGGCACCGAGAATGTCCTCCTCCTGGAGGGCACCGACGGCAGACTGCTCGAGGCGGCCGCGAGAGAAGCGTTTGACCTACTCGATTACCTCGAGCAGGTCCTCTCGAAGTTTCTCCCCGAGAGTGACGTGTCGCTCCTGAACGCGCTTGGAGCGGCGCAACCCGTTCGTGTCGGGCACGATGCTCTCCGCTTACTTACACTCTCGAGGCAGGCCTGGGAGATCAGCAACGGAGCTTTTGATCCAACCCTCGGCGGGCTCATCCAGGCGTGGGGGTTCGTTGACATGGAGGGGCGAATTCCCGCGGACGCGGAGATCGAGCAGCTCCTCGCGGCGCGCGGCATGAATCACGTGATCCTTGACCAGGAGGCAGCCACGGCACGGTTCGACCGGCAGGGGGTTTCGGTCGACCTCGGTGGCATCGGCAAAGGCTACGCCGTGGATGCCATGGGAGCTCTTCTGAAGGAGCGAGGCATCGCAGCGGGAGCCGTGATCTCCGGACGCTCGAGCGTCCTTACCTGGGGGGCGCCACCCGGGGAGGAAAGCTGGGAGTTCGAGGCCGTTCATCCCGACGACCGTGATGAGAGCGTGGCCACACTGGAGGTGAAACAGGGAGTGGTGTCGTCGTCTGCCGCCTCCGAGCGTCGTTTCGTCGTGCGCGGAACGGAGTACGGACACGTGCTGGATCCCCGGACCGGCCGGCCGGCTCGGACGGTCAAAGGGGTCACCGTTTGGACGGAGAGCGCCCTTTTCGGGGACGTCCTCTCAACGATGCTCTTCGTTCTCGGGAAGGAAGCCCTCGGTCGGCAGGGCTGCGCGCGCCGGCTGGCAGAGGCCTGGAAGCCCGGGAATACAGCATCCCGAGCGTCGATCCTTCTCTTCGAGGGGGATCCCAGCGTCTGGGGCGGGCTACGCGTGGAAGCCTTTCACATCGGGACGCCAGGGTTTAAACTGAAATAGCTATGTCGGCCCAACCAAATGAAGACGTCACCCGGCGCGAGTTTCTGGGAAGCGCGACCCTGACCGCAGCGGGGGTCGCTACCGGACTGTCGTTTTACTTCTCGCGGCCGGAGAGGCGGAGTACGGCGGAGTTCGACAAGCCGGAAAACCAGGTCCGGCTGGGCTACATTGGCGTGGGGCACCGAGGGAGTTCGCTGATGAGAAGCTCCCTTCAGGTACCAGGCTGCGTGCCAGTCGCCATCGCCGACGTGCGGCCGGCCCAGCGGAAGCAGTACGCTAAGGGGGCCGTCAACGAGGGCGGCTTCGCGAGACCCAAGGACTACGGTGACTACCGGAGGATCCTTGACGACAAGGACATCGAAGCTGTCATCATCGCGACGCCGCACCACCTCCACGGGTCCATGGCCCTCGATGCTCTCGAGGCGGGGAAACACGTCTACTGCGAGAAGGCCATGGCTTTCACCATCGGCGAGAATCAGGATATTTACGACCTGGTCGGGCGGCTGAACGATCCCGACCCCAAGCGCGTCTTCCAAGTGGGTCACCAGCGGCGTTACTCGCCCCTTTATCAGAAAGTGGCGCAGATGGTACAGGAGGATGAAATCGGCGACGTCGCCGCGCTCCGTGCCCAGTGGAATCAGAACCAGGTCGAGAAGCGTTCCGACCCCGATCCGACGCTCGACAAGCTCATCAACTGGAGACTCTACAGCGAGTTTTCCGCCGGCCTCACGACCGAGTTCGCCAGCCATCAAGTCGATGTGGTGAACTGGATGCTGGGCACCCACCCGGACTCCGTCTGCGGCTATGGCGGTGTGGATTGGTATCAGGATGGCAGGGATACCGATGACAACATACACCTCATCTTCAATTACAAGGTGCCCATCATCGAACGGGAGTACGGCGAGGTGAAGAAAGATGAGAAAGGCAAGCCGCTTTACAGGAAGACAGAGGACGGACGTATCGCGCGTCGCAACGTGCGTTTCACCTACATGTCCATCATGCAAAACGCTCACCTCGGACCCTCGGAGCTGATCCTCGGAACCAAGGGAAGCATCGACGTCTGCCTGTCGGGGGGCGGCGAGCGCTTCATCGAGCCGAAGGCCTTGCAGGAAGCCCAGAGAGCCGAGGCTGGCAAGGCCGGGTCCGGAAAGAAGGCCGTGAAGAGTGGCGCAACCATCGCCGCATCCTGCCTGGTGCGTAAGCAAGGCGAGCGCATCGAGCCGCCGAAGGACAAGGGGCACTGGATCAATTACACGACGCCAATCCAGGGAGGTTACGACAAGGGTGAGACGTTTCTTGCCATCGGCAGCTTCCTCGACTCCATTCGCAAGGCGCGTATGGGAGAAGACTTTACCGAAGAGCTCAAGGCGAACGTGGAGGTCGGCCTGTGGGGAGCGGTACCCTGCCTCATGGCCAACCTCGCGATGCAAGAAGGACGAACCGTATACTGGCGAGAGTTCTTCCCCGGAGACGAAACGGCCGGTTAGTCCGATTCTCTCTCCGTCGGCGCGGGAGTTTCGGGTTTTTCCGGCGCCTCTTCCTCAGGGGCCGGCTCAGGGGCCGGCTCGGGGGCGGGTTCGGGCTTCTTTTCAGGAGCCGGTTCGCGTATCTCGGCTTTTTCCGGCGCGGGTTTCTCCTCCGGAGCTTTCGTGGGCGGGGCAACCTCCCGGAACTTCAGGACAGCATACTCCATCTGCCACTCCTCGAGTACCCCGGCCGTGCTGTTCAAAGCTCGCCCTGCTCCGTCGAAGAAAACCGTGAACGGAAGAGATTCCGTGAAGACCGCGTCCGCTCCCGGCTCGCTGGTACTTCCCACGCGGGCGTTCTTCATGGCTTCGACCGCTCCTTCGAAGTGGCGCATGAGCTGGGACCGCAACTCGACGTACTGGTCACGACCCACGATGGCGCAGGGCACCGACGGGCACATCTTCCGTGCGTAAGCGACCGTTTGTTGCCGGCGAGCAACGTCTGCCGGATCGTATTGCCAGAAGATGACTCCGAGCGGAACGCTCGACCCGGCTTTCGCGATGACAGGCAGCTGCTTCTCGAACCCGGCGTGGTGAATCCTTGAAACGGCGACGAGGATCGGCTGACGGCCCTTCCAGAAGGGCTTGCCATCCAGGGTCTCGAGGGTGGGGTTCCAGGGCTGCGGCGGCGATTTCTCCGTTGCCGCGAAGCCACCGTCGAGTCCCTCCTCGAAATCCTGTTTCATCCGCTCCTCAAAGTCGCGTCGGAGCTTCTCGAGCGTCGGCTGGAGCTCGGGATCCTCTCGCACTCGGGCCAGCTCCTCGGCGGCCTCCATCTCGAGCACGTTGGTGTAGCCCAGCTTCACGGCCTCCAGGAGCTTCTCCTTGGCGAGCGCATCGTTGCCGGCGTGCCCGGCGATCAGAGCCTGATACCACGTGGCGTACTTGATAAGGGTGGGATCACCGGTCGCCACGGCGAGCTCGCAGTAGTGCGGAAGTCTCTCGGGGTTCCACTGGTTCGACTTCTTCAGGCGGTAGAAGCGCTTGATAAGGGCGGGGCCCTCGAGGATCTTCCCGTCCCACTCGATAAAGGGGTCCCTGCTGACGTCGGCGGTGGGCTTCTTGGCCGGCCGGGGGCTCTCGGAGCTCTTCTCTGCAGTGTTCTTGGCTGGCTCCTGGGCAAGCCCCCAGGGGCCGCCAATGGCGAAGAAAACGACAAACACTTTGACAGGGATCCGCATCGAGCCCGCTTCCTTTGGGGTTGTCCCGGTCTCGCCTTGGCCCGGGCTGGAGTTTCGCTGATTATAGCCGCCTTGGCGCCCATTGGGGGCCCGGAAAGGCCATTCTTCGGGAAAAGTCCTGTTCTTCCGAAAATCCTCATTTTCCTCCTTGCAAGCGATTCACCGTGGTGGCTAAAGTGTGCCCTCAATTAGCAACCGCACTGAAGACGCGGGCTACCGAAGGGAAGGCGGTAAAACGCGAAGTTTGCTCTTTCTGGGCCTCCTGATTCACCTTCCGTGGTATAGCCGATGGCTACCGCTGCTTTCCTCCAGCCGTGATTCAGGAAGACATGCCTTAGCAGGATCGAGGCGACTACACCATGACGAAACTTCTTTCGATCGGCACCTGGGCCTACACGTTCGGGCCGTACGAGTCGAACCCCGTGCCCTTCGACACGGTGGTAAAAAAGCTGGGCGAGCTCGAGTACGACGGGGTCGAAATTGGAGCGTTCAAGCCCCACATCCACCCCGACGACTACCCGACAGACGCCGATCGCCAGAAGGTAAAGAAGCTGGTGAAGGACTGTGGCCTTCGGGTCTCGGGGCTGGCGGCCGACTTCTGGGGTGACAAGGGACCTGGAACGGATGCGGCGCAGGAGAACGACTACTACCTGAATCTGTTCAAAAAGAACCTCGAGCTTTGCACCGACCTCGACGCACCCGCTATTCGGGTCGACACCGTGAACGGTCCGGATGGTGTCCCGGGTGTCGACCTGGCGACCGCACGGAAACGCATCGTCAGCTTGTGGCGCACCTGTGCGGGTCTCGCACAGTCGGAAGGCGTGAAGCTGGTGTGGGAGTTCGAGCCCGGTTTTCTTTTCAACAAGCCCTCCGAGGTCGTCTCCATCGTCGAGGAGGTCAACCACCCGAACTTCAGCGTGCTGTTCGATACGTGTCACGCGTACATGTGCGCGGTCGTTGCGTCCCGGCAGCCCGGGCCGAAGGAAACGCTCCCAGGGGGCGTCGCGGAGTTCGCGCGCATGCTCACGGGTAAGATCGGCCACGTCCACGTCATCGACTCCGACGGCACGCTGCACGGCGACGAGACGAGTACGCACCGCCCCTTCGGGGAGGGCAAGATCGATTTCGATGAAGCCCTGGATGCCGTCGTCAAGGACGCAGGTTACCAGGGGGAGTGGTTCACGGTGGACCTGTGCTTCTGGCCGGAGGCCTGGGAGGTCACCGAGAATGCCAAGAACTTCTTGACGCCGTACTTGAGCAAGTATTAGGAGCCGAGGAAGTATTTGGAGCAGCCTTGCCGCTAGCGAAGAGAAACAAGATCGGGCTCAACATGTTCCTCTGGTCGGGACAAACGAACGAGGACCTTTTCCCTGTCTTCCAGAAAGTGAAGGACTGGGGCTTCGACGGCGCGGAGCTACCCCTCTTCCATACCGACGAGACGGTCTACAAGAGCGTCCGTGAGAGGTTGGACTCGTTGGGGCTCGAGTGCACCGGTTGCGCGTGCGCCATGCCGGAGAAGAACCCTATCTCGGACTCAGCCTCGGTGCGAGCTGCCGGGATCGAGCACGTCAAGGAAGCGCTCCGGATGTGCAACATCCTGGGCGCAGAGGTGCTCTGCGGTCCTCTCCTCAGTCCCATAGGAGCCCTGGTCGGCCGGGGCCGAAATGAGGATGAATGGAACTGGGCGGTCACTGCCCTGAAACAGCTGGGGCCTTACGCTGAAGAAATGAACGTCACGCTTGCGGTCGAGTACCTGAACCGCTTCGAGACGTACTTCATCAACACTGTGGCCGACTTGCGCAAGCTCATGGAGGCGGTCGACCATCCGCGTGTTCGCCTCATGTACGACACTTTCCACGGAAACCTCGAGGAAAAAAGCATTTACGCATCCGCGACCGGCTGTGGTCCGTACCTCGCCCACTTCCACATTTCCGAGAACGACCGAGGCGTTCCCGGATCGGGACAGGTGGCCTGGGACGAGGCCTTTCGGGCCATCAAGGATCTCAGTTATGGTGGTTGGCTTACGATTGAGAGTTTCGGTCAGGCGGTCCCGGAAATCGCCGCGGCCGCGGCCATCTGGCGCCCCCTCTTCAAGGATAACGAAGAGGTGGCCACCAAGGGTATCCAGTTCATAAAGGAGAAGCTATATTGACGTGATCTTAGGCGAAATGGCTTCCGTTCAGGTTTCTTCTGGGTCCTTTGAAACTACACGGATACGGAAAGGAAGTGTGGAGAAGAGAAACGAATCACCGCGCTGGAAAGTGGTTTCACCGGTCCGACCCGTCCCGTGCTTTCGGGGTGCACTTACTGGTGTTTGGAGAATTTCGGCGTCGTTAAGGAGATCTTGGAACATGGACAGAATTTTTGTGCGTACTTTTGCGGTGGTTGTGGTGGCCCTGCTCTTCGGCGGGGGAGCGGCGCGTTTACACGCGCAACAAAGCTACAACAGTGAAGCTACCCAGTCACTGGCGGACCCACTCGCGCGCCTGTTCTCAGCCGGGATGCTGGGACAGGTCGACGACATGGACGCGGGACCGGCTGATGAAGAGGGGGGTCCTCTCGAGGAATTCTTCAAGACCGTCAACTTTAACGGCTACATCGAGACGTCGTACACCTGGAATGCGCAAAATCCGCGACCTGTCGCGGGGGGTCCTGAGAATGTCGGGCGCATCTTCCAGCAGAAGCACAACGAATTTCAACTCAACGCGGTCAATTTTCTGGTCGAGAAGCCCGTTGATGAAGACAACCTCGTTGGGTTTACGTTAGACGTGCTCATGGGGCAAACCGCTCCGTTCATCCAGTCGGCGGGACTCGGGGGCTCCGGTACCCTCGATCTGACTCAGGCCAATATCCAGGTTCTCTCGCCCTGGACAGGAGGCACTCACGTTACTGCTGGAAAGTTCGTCACCACGGCCGGTGCCGAAGTCATCAATGCGACGCAGAACGACAACGTCACACGGTCCTTCCTGTTCGGTCTGGCGATTCCATTCGGGCACACAGGAGTCTCCGTGCGTCAGCCCCTGCTGATGCGGGAAGATGGAGAAAACCTGCTGGACATCTATGTGGGTGTCGCCAACGGCTGGGACCAGGTCTCGAACAACAATAATAGCTTGATGCTCCTGTTCAGCTCGAATCTCGACCTTTTCGACTGGCTCAGCATTACGAACAACTTCTTCTGGAGCCAATCGGAGCAGGTCAGTACCGTGGCAGGCACGACCGGCAAGAACTCCAGTCCGAGACTTCTCTACGATCTGGTCGCCACCCTGTACCCCTACCAGCTAATGGGCAGCGAGGAGGGGGCGCAGGACCTCAAATTCCTCTTCAACCTGGACGTGGGGGGCGAAGAAAACGCTTCTCTGCGCACTGGCAGTGTTGGCAGCTATGCCAACTGGTGGGGTTTCTCGGGCATCGTCCGCCATGACTTCTCCATGGGCGCCGACGAGAACCGGAGGAACGTCTACCTGGCGCTCCGCGGGGAGGCCTTCGAGGATTCTGACCTCTCGAGAACGGGAGGCTTCGGCGGTCCCACTACAAGCGGCCTGCGTATGTACGAGCTCACCCTGACGCTCGGATACGAGCCCTGGGACGTGCTCCTGCTGCGCACCGAGCTCCGGTACGATCACGCGAACGAGAAGGTCTTCGTGCACGACTCGGCCTCGCTCAAGAACAACCAGACAACCATTGCCATCGACGCGATTTTCAAGATCTGAGAAAAACACGCACAGAGGGTCGAAGATCCCGCTGCAAGGGTCCGGCTGGGTCTTCGACCCTCTCTCTTTACCCGGGCTTACTTCCTTACCTCGTTGGGAATCTCTTTGAACCGCTTGCCGCAGGCGGCCATGGCTTCGCCGAGTCCCTCGACGGTGGGGCTCCCGGAGCTAACGTAGTGGAGGATCAGGTTCTCGGCGTTCATGAGCTCCTGGCACGCCAGCGCCACCTCGGCGACGATCTCTCCTGGGATCGTGGTGACACCGTTACAGTCGGCGTGGAGGACGTCTCCGGGCCGGATCTCTATGCCCCCCACGGTGACGGGGATGTTGACGTCGAGCGTACGGCAATAGCCGTGGGAGGAGATGACCGATGAGGAGAAGCAGGGGAAGCCGAGCCGTTCTACCTGATCGAGGTCTCTCGCCCCGCCGCTGGTGATGAGGCCCGCGCAGTCGAACGACTTGTAGACGGTGCACATGACCTCCCCGAAGGTGGCCGACGCGGCCGGCTGGTCGAGGTCCTGGAAGACGACGATGCGGGGCGCGGGGACCTCCTCAAGAAACTTGCCAACCTGGTCTGAAAGGCTGCCGTAAACGTCGCCCTTTTCGGCGGGCTGGGCGCTGCGGAAGGTTGCAGTAGTCGCGTAACCTACAATCGGCGCCAAACGGGGAAAGCAAGCCTTGATGCTGCTATCCATGAAACCCTGGTTCCGGGGCCGCACGTCGAACAGCTCGATGGCGTTACAGACGGTGGGGGTGTCGAATTGCCGTAGCATACTGAAATACTTGGGGTCGATGGGGGGCAAAGTATCCTCCTTGATTTAGTGTAGAAGCCGTTCTATGAGTTCCTTGGACTTTCGTATCCCGTCTGCCTCCGAAAGGCGCTGGCCTTCATACTCGATTCCGAGGTGGCCTTCGTAACCCACGTCCTGGACAAGGTCAAGCATGCGGCGAAAGTCGATCGTGGTTTCCATTCCGTTTTCATCAAAGTCGAAGGTCTTCGCGCTGACAGCCTTTGCGTGAGGGAGCATCATCCGCACGGCTTCGTAAGAGTCCACTCGGCGCGTCGGATTGCCGAAGTCGGGCAGCGTTCCCACGTTGTCGCTGCCCACGGTCTCGACCACTCGGACCAGAGCCGGGACGTTTGCCGAAATCCCCCCGTGATTTTCGAGGAGAACGCTCACCCCGGAGGCACGGGCGTACTCCGCCAGGTCGGCGCAACTTTCGGCACAGCGCAAGATCGGCGACCGGAGTGCGGGAGAGTCAGCGGGTGCGTTCTGCGTGCGTGAAGACAGCGTCCTCTCGCCTCCCGTGTTCACTCTTACGGCATGGCCGCCAAGGAGCGACACCGCGTCCACCCACTTGCGATGATTCCTCGTCGCCTTTTTCCGCAGCCTGGCGTTGGGATGACTCAGGTCTCCCTCGTCATCGACCATGACGAGGACGATGGACACCCCTTCTCCATCGGCCCGCCGCCGGAGTTCCCGCAGCGTCTCCTGTCGGGAGCCTGGCATCAGGGTATTGACGAACTCGACCGCTTCAATACCAAAGTCGCGCCGCGCCGCCAGGGGAAAGTCGAGCTTTCGGATCTCGCCAGATTGAATGGAGCGGTGCAGCGACCATTGCGCCAAACTGATCCGAGGAGGGCCCCGCCGTCGGGTCATGCGGACTGTACCCAGCCGAAATCCTCGGGGTCCTCTCGATATCCAAGCTTCTCCAGGGCTTCCCTGACAATCTGTATCGACTCGACGTGCTCCTCCAGCGCCCGCTTTTCTCCTATCTCCCGCCCGCGCTTGCCGGATACTTCGAGGAACACGAACACTTCAGGGACCGTCAAGGTATCGCGTAGAGACTGAAATACCTCGTACGGATTGATGATGCCGCCCTCGCGATGGAAGTGCCACACTTCGAGGAACTCGGGATCGGTATTCTTCAGGTGGACTTCGTGGATGCGGTCGTGGAACGCGGCAAACCAGGCGCGGTAGTCGCGGTTCGCCTCGTCGCGGTTCTCCTCGGGACTGATTCCATGGCCGGTGTCGTAGCACACGCCCACGGGCACCGTGGTCTCCATATTCTTTGCGTGATGCTCGTCGAGAAGCCCGAGCGTCGCGCCGGTCTCCTCGATGGTCGAGCAGCCTTCACGATAGGCCGCCGCCATTTCCAGGAGGAGACGTTTGAGACCGACCCGGCGGGCATCCATCATCCAGCGTTTCCACACATCGAGGCTCGAGTAGAACGCCGCCTGATAGCGCTCGGGGTCTTCCGCCTCCTCTCGGTGCATCGTGAAGAGCGACATTCCAACGCTGGCCGCGCCGTAGCACGCTGCTTGCTCGATGAGTGCAAGTCCGGCGTGGTAGGCGCTTTCGCGAATCTCCGGTTGGTTGTGCGCTATGGCCCCCGTATCTCGGTAAACCGTGAAGACACTCGGGATGCGGATACCTTGCGCTTTCGCATGGTCTGCGATCTGCCAGTGGTGGGAGCGGAAGGCCTCAGGAGAGAGTTGATAGAAGAGCGGCCCGAAATCGTTGTCGGCCACCATTTCGACGTGGCGCACGCCCAGCTGTCGCCGCGCGACCTCCACGGCCCGCTTGCGTCCGTAGACATATTTCGCGAAGTTCAGATTCACGCCAAAGTAGATCTTTGCTGGCATGGCACCCACCTCCTTTGCGCGTTTTATTAAAGAGCCTTCAAGAGGAATACTTTGCTCGGATTCTTTCGATCGCCTCGCCGACGTCTGCCCTCTCGGCGAAAGCACTGAGCCTAAAATAACCTTCACCCGACGGGCCGAAACCGGAACCGGGGGTGCCCACCACCCCGACGTTCGTGAGCAGGCTGTCGAAGAACTCCCAGGAGCTCGTGCCGGTGGGGGTCTTGAGCCATATATACGGCGCGTTCACTCCGCCGTAGACCGTGAAGCCGGCACTTGAAAGCCCTTCGCGGATGGCGCGCGCATTCTCCATGTAGTAGGCGATCGCTTCGCGCACCTGGGCTTTTCCTTCCGGAGAGTAGACCGCGGCCGCGCCGAACTGGATGGGGTAGGAGGCGCCGTTGAATTTGGTGGAGTGCCTCCTGTTCCAGAGCGACCGAACAGAGACGCTGTTTCCCTTGTCGTCCTTGCCGGCAAGCGAGGACGGGATGACCGTAAAGGCGCAGCGTGTTCCCGTGAAGCCGGCCGTCTTCGAAAAACTTCGGAACTCAATCGCAACGTCGCGCGCTCCCTCCACCTCGTAGATGGAGTGCGGAATCGAGGGATCCGTAATGAAACCCTCGTAGGCTGCATCGAAGAGTATGATGGCATCGTTGCTTCTGGCGTACGCCACCCACTTCTCGAGCTGTTCCTTGGAGGCGACACCCCCCGTCGGGTTGTTGGGAAAACAGAGGTAGGCCAGATCCACGGGCTCCCGTGGGATCTCCGGTAGAAAACCGCGCTCCTCCGTGCACGGCATGTAGCAGAGGCCAGCGTAGCGCCCCTTGTCGTCGGCGGCGCCGGTTCGTCCGGCCATGACATTCGTATCGACGTAAACCGGGTAGACCGGGTCGGTGACAGCGATTTTCACGTCGGCGTCGAAGATTTCCTGGATATTGCCGCTGTCACACTTGGATCCGTCCGAGACGAAAATCTCATCTGGAGAGACTTCCACGCCCCGTTGCCGGTAGTCGTTGTCCGCGATCGCCTCGCGCAGGAACTCGTAACCCTGCTCCGGCCCGTAGCCCTTGAAGGTTTCGCGCCGCGACATCCGATCGACTCCTTCGTGGAGGGCCTGAACGACGGCCGGAGGGAGCGGCCGCGTAACGTCACCGATTCCGAGCCGGATCAGGGAAGTCTTCGGGTTGTCTTCTTGAAACGCCGCGACACGCCGGGCGATCTCGGGAAACAAATAGCCAGCAGTCAGCTTCTGGTAGTGAGAGTTGATGCGTGCCATGGCGTTCAGTCTACTGGAAAGTGGGTAGATGGTTCCAGGCTCGGGGTGTATCAAAGAAAACTTTGCTGTGGGGCGGTCTCCTGACCGCCCCACCGGTCAGGCCTACTATGTTTCGGATGGGACGGAATTGTGTGATGTCAAAACCAGTGCGATTGATGGGACGTGAAGGCAGATCGGTCGCGTAGGCGTTGACCGCCAGGTCAAACGCGAAGAAGTTGGTCGCTCCCTCCTTGGTTGCGCCCAAGGTCGGTTGCGTGGGCGGGTCGGGAGACCCGCCCACAGCAGAGACCCTTAGTGACTTAGACAGAACTGAATAGACCTCCAGGGCCCCCGTCCAACGGGAGCAGAAGCACCTTTTTCCGGGAGGATTACCATGGTCTCACTCACGGGAGCCCTGAAGGGCAGCGTTTGCGTTCTGACGATCTTCCTCTGCGTGCCCCGTCCGGCGCCGGGTCAAGAAGAACCTTCTTCATCGCAGCCTCACCTCTCCGGTCCATCGGGGAGCTTTCGCCACCGGATCACGCGCCACCCCATGGAGGTTGTGGAGATCCCTGATGTCATTACCCTCAAGGACGGCGCCAGGATCGAGGCGTACTTCCTGAACGTCTACGGGGACTGGTACGTTTTCTATGTCAAGGAGACGGAAACCTCGTGGCTCAGAGAGGAACTGCCGCGCTCCGAGATCGCCTCGGTGGAGGAGCTCCAGTATCTGGACCGGGATCCGGTGAGCCCGCGCAGGATCGTAGCCGCGAGGAAGCAACCGGTGCCCAAGGAAGACCTCCTCTCCGGCGTCTTCACCGCAGCCCAGGGGCGTCACGTCAAGTGGGAAATCACCTTCGAAAGCGAGATCGACCTTTACGCAGCCTGGTCCGAAGATGCGACGGATTACGGTCGCGTGATCATCCAGAGCAAGTCGGTCCGGCGCGCCGACGGAGTCCGCCTTTCCCACCGGGCAGAAGCGCGAGCGCGGTACTACCTCTACGCACCCCACACGGTGAACAACGAGGACTGGGTGCTGCTCGTCTCCGATGCGATCCAGAAAGCGACGGAATACGGCTCGGAGAAAAGCCTCTCGACCCTCCCGGTGCCCGATGAGACCTTTATCCTCTACTTTTCTCCTGAGAGGGACACGTTCCGCCTCGCGTGGTCTAACCTAGGGGGCTGGACCTGGGCGGCGCTGACGCAGCTTTCTTTCCGGCGCGTTGCGGCCCCCCCGGACGCTCCGAAGAGCGAGACCGAGAAGATGCCCCCACGAAAGCGCGCCGAGGAGAGGCTCATCCCCATACGCTCGCCCGGCGCGAGGCAGATACTCGCGGATCACCGCTATCAACCCGCATATTCCTTCGCAGCTCAGGCGCCTCGGCTCGAGAAGAACGCCAGGCAATGGCGAGGCGACCGGGGCGGCTGGAAAACGCAGCATTTCAGGTCGCGGGCCTGGGGCCGGGCTGTTAACAGTCCGCCCGAGAAGAGCTTCGTTGCGAGAGCCGAGCGTTCACCCCTCCGCTGATTGGCGACACAGAGAGGGTCGACAGAGAGTGGCGGAAGGGGAGCCTGTTCTCGTAGAATTTGACTTCTCGGGTGGGCTGTTAGGATAAGTAGCATGCTGAAACGCGGATGGTATGGATATCTCTGGGCAGCACTGTTTCTCTCGCTTTCCCTCCCATCCCTCTCGGCAGTGGACAAGGAGCCGAAGAAGGCTGATGCAAAGGAGCTGCTCGAGAAGGCGATTGCCCTCGCGAAGATAGGGAAGATCGAGCAAGCGCTGCAAGCGGCCTCGAAGGCCATCGAGGCGGACCCGAAGAACGTCGAAGCTTACTTACTCAGAGGCTCGATCTACTCGCGCACGATGAATTACGAGAAAGCCATCGCCGACCTCAACCATGTTCTGTCAGTGGACCCCGAGCTAGCCGAAGTCTACGATCGTCGAGGGGACTGGCACCTGCAGTCGGGCGCCTTCAAGGCTGCGATCGCCGATTTCGACGCGTTTTTGAAGCGAAGACCCGAGCGCACTCCCCATCACTGGCGGCGCGGCATTGCGTATTACTACACGGGCGAGTACGTCCAGGGGCAAAAGCAGTTCGAGGGCTACCAGAAGGTGGACTCGAGCGACGTCGAGAACGCCGTGTGGCGTTACCTATGCATGGCGCGCGGGTCCGGCGTCAAGAAGGCACGCGCGGACCTCCTGAAAATAGGAAACGACCCGCGGGTGCCCATGAAGCAGATTTACGAGCTCTTTCGTGGTGAAAGCAAAGCATCGGAAGTTCTCGAAGCCGCACGTGCCGGAGATCCACCGGCGGAGAAACTCCAGAGGAACCTGTTCTATGCGCATCTTTACCTCGGACTTTATTATGAGACCGAGGGGGACGAGGATCTTGCGCGCAAGCACATCACCACAGCGGCAGAAGAGTACAAGATCGGGGACTACATGTGGTACGTGGCGAAAGTCCACGCGCAGCTCTTTCGAAAAGGCCGAAAGGCCGTGAAATAGGCCGGAGCGCTCCGGCTCAGGCGAAAAGCTGCTCCGGTACGTTCCCGATCTCGAGCCTGACGACGACTTCGCTGAGAATTCGGGACTCGAGGTTGTCCAGTTCCAGGATGAACGGCAGACCGAGAACCAGGTCCCCGCCGAGGCGAGCTTGGAACTTCTCGTTGAGGTCCAGGCGCTCCTGCGTCGCGGTGATGGGCTGCACGACCATCGTGTTGCTCGGCGACTTCCGGAGCTGCTCTCGCACTATCCAGCGCTTAGCCTCCGAATCGGGAACGGAGATCCAGTAGACGGCTCCACCCTCGGTCTCGACCCGACAGCTTGCGTCTGCCGACTTCTCGAGGGTTTGGACTTTCTCGGCTTCGTCTTGTGTACTCATGGGTTGCCTCGGCATGTTCAGTGGGACATCAGACAGTCAACGGGCTGCCATCCCCTTATCGCCAAGTCTGGACGGGGAATTGAGGCGATTCCGCTCCTCTTCCGAAAACCCTCCCAGCTCAAGACATAGAGCCGCCGCTGTCGATAACAACACGGGACGTTACGGAACCCTGTAGGACGGGTCTCCCTATTTCGCACAGGAGCTGGCCAATCTGTCGTCTCGGCCACGAAACGCAGGACGAATCCACAAATGAATCGCAACATCAAAGAGCTTCTTAAAGCCATGATTACCCGTGAGGCGTCCGACCTGCACCTGAAGGCCGGGAGTCCGCCAGGCTTTCGTGTAAACGGAAAGCTCGAGCCCGAGGAAGGTGCAGCAGCGCTGAGCGCAGAAGACGTCCGCACCCTCATTGACCAGATCGTCAATGACGACCAGCGCGAGACCTACGAGCGCGAGTACGAACTGGACTTTTCCCTCGGAATCCCGGGGGTGGCTCGTTTCCGTGTCAACATTTTCCACCAACGGGGTACCTGTGCTTCCGTGATGCGAAAGATCCCGGTGGACGTCCCGCCCCTCGAAAGCCTCGGTTTTCCCGATGTCGTCCGCAACCTGTGTTGTAAGCCGCGCGGGCTCGTCCTCGTCACGGGCCCTACCGGCTCGGGAAAATCGACCACGCTTGCCGCCATGGTCGACTACATCAACAGGAACGAAAAGGCCCACATCCTCACACTCGAGGACCCGATCGAGTTCATGCACAAGGACAAGAATTGCTTCGTCAACCAGCGAGAGATAGGGAGCGACTCGAAGTCTTTCGGCAAAGCGTTGAGATCAGCGCTCCGCGAGGACCCCGACGTCATCCTCGTCGGCGAAATGCGCGACCTCGAGACTATCAGCCTCGCGGTCACGGCGGCCGAGACGGGCCACCTTGTTTTCGGCACGCTGCACACTACCAGCGCGATTCAGACCATGGACCGGATCGTCGATGTCTTCCCTCACGAAGCGCAGCAGCAGATACGGACACAGCTCTCCAACACCCTCCAGGGCGTCCTCTCGCAGGTGCTGCTGCCGAAAATTGGCGGCGGACGCGCCTGCGCGCAGGAGATCATGATCGGGACCGGCGGAGTGCGAAATCTCATCCGTGAAGGAAAAACCTCACAGCTCCTCAACATGCTTCAGACCGGGGGGGCCTACGGGATGCAGACCCTCGAGACAGCGCTCGAACAGCTCATCAGCTCGAAGCAGATAACCCCGGATACGGCGCTCGCGAAGGCGAACAACCCCGCTTCGCTACGGAAGGGGCTTGCACGAATGGGCTTCAAAGTTCCCGACGGCGAAGCCCCGCGCGAGAAGCCATCCAGCGAAGAAATCGCACAACGCTTCGCGCAGGCAACGGGTGAAAAAAAGGAGAAGGAGCCGGCGGCCGCCCGATTGGTCACACAGTCCGCGGGGGGAGGCGGTGACGGCTTCGAACAGTTTCGCAAGCAGAGGAAGCCGCGCTAACAGTCCGTTGAAAATGCGGCGCTACGGCTCACATCCCGAACTCGGGTGGCGGCGACGGCGTCAGTGCGGATGCCAGGAGGACCGCGAGGAGAAGCAGTACCCCTGCCGCTGCGCCCGCGACGAGTACGCCTCTCCCGCCGCCAAGGCCTCGCCAACGGCACAGAACCAAGAGGAAGACAAAACAAGCCGCCCAGCCCACGAAAGAGAGCCCCAGTGCCACCCCAGGGCCCAGCGCTGCACCAAACGCGTGGTAGCTTAGCCAGCTGAGGAGGTCGAGCTTACTCCAGGCCTGCAGCTTGCCGTCTACATAGATGGCAAGGACGCCTCGGGCGTATCCGGCCACCACGGTAGTGGCCTGTCCTGCTTTCAGGCAACTGGGCGTACGGAGATACCCTCCCTTCTCCCCGCTGCTGCCGGTAAGGACGGTTTGCACTCGCAACTCGAGAGCGTCTCCCTCTTGACCGAGGGTAAAGTTGCGCGATTGGTTCTTCAGCGATAAGGTGACGATGCGTGCCGGACCCGTCTGCGACAGGTCTCGTGGCTGGAAACGCACCTTGACCGAAAAGCGGCCCGACTTCCGGATGCGGTCTATGGACTTGCTGTTCGATTTCCGTGTCCAGAGAACGCCAGGTCGGGGGAGCTCGATGCCGCCGGCGGGATGAGGGACGACGACGTAGTGTCCGGGCACCTCGAGCGGTGGCCCTATTTGCGCCAGCACTCGCTGGACGTTACCCGACGGGCGCAGGGTCAAGCTCTCGCGGGAGAAGTCGTAGGCGCAGGCCACGGCGCTTCGGTCTTCCGGTCCCGTTGAAGCCGGGCCAGTGGCACGGATTTCGACACGCTCGATCCTTCCGAGCCAGGGCCGCACCCGGGTGCGCGAATTGCCGATCACCAGCGGGTAAGCTGCATCCCAGTTGGAGAGTGCACGAGGCCCCAGTGGAAGGCCATCGCTCGGGAGGAGAAGAAAGGAGAGAACAGCGAGGACGGAGACGAGCCCGCAAGACGCAGTACCCGGGGCCAGCCGTTTCAGCGAGGAGCGCAGGCGAGGCGATCTGGAATAGACCGACACCGCAAGAACTCCGGCAGCGTATCCAACGAAGTTCATGATCCCATCGGGGACGGAGGTACCCCGGCCGACGGTTAGCTGAGCGATCTCGGACCCGAGAGCAAGCAGGAGAACGAAGGCCAGCGTCTTCACCGAGAGGAGCTCCTCGAGCGCTCGAGCCGAGCCCCATGCGAGCAGCGGTGCCAGCGGAAAGAAAAGCGCCGCATGCCCCACCGAGCGTATAAGGTCCGCAACAAAGGTCCCGGGCGCTGTCTCGAAAGCGAGGATCTGCGGCCCGAGCACCTCGGCGAGCGGAGGAGGCGCGGAAAAATCGAACGGCAGGAGGATCAGGATCCAGAACACGCACTGGTAGAGAAGGAGGCCAGGAGTTCTGGGGTGCATGATTCCGGTTCCGGGCTGCTATCAGCTGTGGGCGTGCCGGCAGGGTATACAGGTCCGTGAGTATAAGGACGAGGCCGATTTTCGTCGAGCAGAACTCGAAGGTCTCTTTCAGGTTGTCCGGTTTGCTGCCGTAAACCTACGCCTTCGCGCTCGAGGAGGCCGTTTTCTTCCCCGACTTGGCCCGCCTGCTGGCAACCGCTTTCTTCCCGGACTTGGTGGCGGTCGACTTCTTCGCCTTCTTCTTGGGAGCCTTCTTCCTCGCCTTCTTTGGGCGCCTCTTGGAAGGGCCGGCGGCTTCACGGGCACGGATCAGCTCCACCGCCTGCTCGAGGGTCAAATCGTCGGGGTTGGCACCGCGTCCAAGCGAAGCGTTCGTGTTGCCATCGGTGACGTAGGGCCCGTAACGACCCGAGAGCAGCTTGATCGGCACCTTGCTAGCGGGGTGCTCGCCCATTTCCCGGAGTACCTTCGGCCCCCGCGATCTCCAGCCCGCTTTCTTTTCCTCTTTGAAGATGGCGAGGGCTCGTTCAAGCGTGACCTGGAATACGTGGTCGGCCTCCCCCAGGCTCCGAGTTTCGCTGGCCCGCTTGACATAGGGCCCGAAACGCCCAAAGTCGGCAAACACCTCCTCGCCGCTCTCCGGATCGTTCCCGAGAGAGCGCGGCAGGGAAAGCAAACGCAGGGCTTCTTCCAGGGTGACCTCCTCGAGCTTCATCCCCGGAAGCAAGGACTTCATCTTGGGCTCCTGATCGTTTTCCCCGAGCTGGACGTAGGGGCCGAAACGGCCCACCTTGGCGTAAACGGGGCTGCCGCTCTCCGGTTGCGCGCCGAGCTGCTTGGGTCCGGAATCCTGCTCGAAGAGCTCCTCCGCCTTTTCGAACGTCAGCTCATCGGGAGCCATGCCGGCGGGGATGGTCGCCCGTTCCTCGCCTCGTTCCAGGTAGGGACCGTATCGGCCGATGCGTATGTTGACGTCGCGTCCCTCCTCATCCTTGCCGAGGGGAAGGGTGCAGGACTCCCGCGCGTCGATGTCACGCTCTGTCAAGCGCCGCAAACCTACCTTGCCTTTGGTGCCGAAGTAGAACTCCTTCAGGTAGGGGAGGGATCCCATCTCTCCCAGCGAGATGGCGTCCAGGTCGTCCTCCATGCGCGCTGTAAACTGAACGTCGACCAGTTCGGTGAAATTCTTCTTGAGCAGACTCACGACGGCGAAAGCCGTAAAAGTGGGAATCAGGGAGTTGCCCTGCTTCACAACATACTCACGGCGAAGGATGGTGTCGATGATGCTCGCGTAGGTGCTGGGTCTCCCAACCCCGTTCGCCTCGAGCTCTTTGATGAGAGACGCTTCTGTGTAGCGATCCGGCGGTTTGGTGCTATGGCCCTTCGAATCCAGGTTATCGCAAGTGAGCTTGTCGTTCACCGCAACGTCTGGAAGCAGTTTCTCCTTGTCCGCAAGCTCCGCGTCGGGATCATCGGCACCCTCGACATAGGCTCGCAGGAAGCCTGGAAACTCGATCGTCTTGCCGTTTGCCTGGAACGTGGCCTCGCTATCGGAGACCTGGATGGTAATGTTGTGGCCGCGCGCCACCGCCATCTGGCAGGCCATGGTCCGCTTCCAGATCAGCTCGTACACCTTGAGTTCGATGTCGCTCGCCTCGGAGCGAATGTCTTCCGGTAGGCGGAAGTCGGCCGAGGGCCGAATCGCCTCGTGAGCCTCCTGCGCGTTCTTGACCTTGGTCTGGAATTGTCGCGCCGTCGGCGAGAGATAGTCCCCGCCATACAGCTCACCGATGAGCTCTCTGGCGCGACCGACAGCCTGCTCGGAGAGCGTCGTCGAGTCCGTCCTCATGTAGGTGATGAGCCCGTTCTCGTAGAGCCGCTGCGCCGCCCGCATGGTATCGCGGGCGGCAAGCCGCAACTTGCGGTTCGCCTCCTGCTGGAGGGTGCTGGTCGTGAACGGCGGTTCCGGCTTCTTGGTGTAAGGCCTGCGCTCGACATGACTCGCGGACCACTCCGAGCGGGCGAGGTTCTTGACGAGTTCTTCGGCCTTTTCCTGGGTGATGAGAACGTTCTCCGCGGCCGCCCCCGCCCGCAACTCACCGGTTGCCGGGTCAAAGTCCTTGCCGCTTGCAAGCCGTTTTCCGCCCAGGGAGACGAGAACAGCGTCGAAGTCCTTCCCTTCCTCGGTGCGAAATCGCCCGACGAGGTCCCAGTAAGTGCTTCTGATGAAGGCCCGGCGCCTCTCCTCGCGCTCCACGATAATTCGGACGGCCACAGACTGTACCCGTCCTGCAGAGAGGCGGGGCGCGATCTTCCGCCAGAGGACGGGGGAGACCTCGTATCCGTAGAGACGGTCGAGCTTCCGCCGAGTCTCCTGCGCCTCGACGAGGTTCTCGTCGATATCCCGGGGGTTCTCGAGCGCCGCTCGGATCGCCTCCCGGGTGATTTCGTGAAACACGAGCCGCTGGGGAGTCACCTTGGGGTTGAGGACCTCGAGGAGGTGCCAGCTTATGGACTCGCCCTCACGGTCCTCGTCTGTCGCTAAGTACAGTGTGGAAACGTCCTTCAGCAGGCTCTTCAGCTTGGCAACCTGCTTTTTCTTTTCGGAGGGGACGACGTAGATCGGCTCGAAGTCCTGCTCTGTGTTGATACCCAGGCGAGCCCAGGGTTGGCCTTTCAACTTCGCCGGGATCTCCTTCGCTGAGTTCGGCAGGTCGCGGATGTGACCGATGCTCGACTCGACGATGAAGCCACGGGGAAGGAAGTTGGCGATCGTCTTCGCCTTGGTGGGGGACTCCACTATAACTAGCGATTTACCCACAAGAACACCTTTCGCGCCTGGGGCGATGTTCCGAGAAACTGGGTTACTTTAAGGCAACAACCTTGGAGATCAAGGTCGTTCTTGCCTCATCGGTCGCCTGAAAAAGGGGAAATCTTTATAGGATTTTGGGACGATTCTTGGGCCGCGCCAGGATTTCCTTGCAGGCGCGACTTTATTATCTCTTTATTACAACAAGAGTTAACTCACTTCTGGGCAGCCTTGTTCGCATCTAGCATCCAGTAGAGAGGAAGGTACCGGTAGTAGACCTCGAGGGTGAGGGTCGCCAAGCAGGTCGAGAGGACCCTGCCGGCCGATTCGGACCAGGGGCCCGTCGGGTCCCAGCTCCCGGCGAGTCGGCCCGCGCGTTGCTGGGAGCGTACGAGAAAGTTCCGAACCTCCTCGTTCCAGCGCTCCCAGATCCACCCCTGGTAGTAGTAGAGTGACAGATTACCGTAGTACAAGAGGTACAGGTTGTCGAGGTGACCGCCGGCCCGCGTCGCGGAATGGATGTACCGAGCCGCCTCCTCGATATTTCGGTCCCCGCGTTTCGCTCCGAGAAGAAGCCGGGCATACATGCCTTCGGCCACCATCGCCAGCCGCGGCTCGTCCGCGCTGGTGTAGCCGTAAATCCCTCCGTGCTGACCACTTGCAGCCTCATGGTCGAGCCAGTGGCGTGCGCGCTCCAGGGTCTCTTCCGGGACGTCGAGCCCGGCTCCCCGGGCACTTGTGAGGGCCAGCACCTGCCACCCCGTGATCGACGTGTCGCCTCTGAGGGGGGGCCGGGGCTTGTAGCGCCAGCCGCCCGTGTCTCTGTTCTGGGAGGAGAGAATCAGCTGGACCGCTCTGTCGAGTGGCTCGAGCAGCTCGTCTTGGCCCGTCAAGATGTAGGCCTCGCTGAGGGCCAACGTGGCGATTCCGTGGGAGTACATGGTGTAGCGGAGATCTCCCCCGGCGAGAGAGCCGTCAGGGGCTGCGACAGAGAGGAGCCAGGCGATGGCTTTCGAGACGTGCTCGCGAAACGGGCTCCATGGGTTCTCCGGGGTATGGTTCTGCCCGAGAAAGCAGAGAAGCGCCAGGGCGGTGACCGCGACATCGCAGTTCTTGCACGTGACTCGGGAACTCCCACCACGGCACCCCTGGCACCTTGCGTCGAAGCCGTCCACGTCCCAGTAGCCCGCCGGAGATTGATGCCGGGCTAGCCAGTCGAGGGCGCGTCGGACTGCATCTTCTGAAGCGTCGCTTCCCCCCATCCGCTCGACGAGAAGCTTGCGCATGGCAGGGGAGCGAACCGTCTTGAGGTTTGCCTCGTACTCCAGGTCGGGCGTTGCCTCGGGAAGCTTGAGGGCAACCGTGGGGGGCGACGCGGGGCGCGGACTCCTTGTCGTCGGCTGCGGCATGCGAGTGAGGGCTGCTTCGACGGGCGGTTGCGGGTGGCGCAGGGCAGATGGCTTGACTTTCTTCGTCGACGAGTCGGGCCGGACCACCAACGGTGGTAGACGTTCCCGCATGTTACCGGCGAAGCCCCGACGCCGCGCACCCGGAGCGGAGTGCCGCAGAGCGCGTGACGGCTGTTTCGGTGTCAGAGTGTCGGCAACCTGGGGAGCGCCGGTCGCCGGTTTCGAGCCAGCCTCTCCTTCAGGCAGAGTCACACCGTTCGGAACGGCCCGGGCCTGGCTCTGAGCACGGACGGTGGGCAGCCGCGCTCCCGGCTGTGGACGGGAGGCCAGGTGATCAGGGGAAGCAGCACGAACGGGAATGATGGAAGCGGTGCGCGCAATGAGGGGTGCGGATTGTACCCGGGCTACCGCCCAGCGTAATTCGGATTCCGTCTCCTCCTCCGCGGCGCTGGCGGCCGCAACCTTCTCGCTCGGGCGCATGGACGGAGCCACTGTTGCCGTCTCGCCGGGCGATGCTGTCTCGGCAAGCGGGACGGCCTCGGGAAGTTTAGCCGTCGCGCCGGCGATGGACCGGGGCCGCTCCACGGGGTGGAGGTGCGTCTCTGGCAACTCGAGGGTGTCGACCACTTCCTGCGCGGTGGGGAGGATGCCGCGCACCTGCGATTTCCAGGGAACCCTGTCTTTCACCAACGCCGTAGTTCGCACGGCAGGGGCAGCGTTCTCTGCAAGGCGATCGAAGTTGCGTCCCGGGGAGACGCGGGGAGGAGCCAGATCGGCGGTCCTTCGACTCTCTGGCATCGGCACCCGCGACTGTGCCGGCACCGGTAGCACCGTCATGGCGGGGGGAGGCTCCTTGACCGGGCGCGCGATGGGGGGGAGCAGCGCCTCCTCGGGTATGGGTGCGTGCACCTGAGTCGAAGCCTCTCGTACCAGAGGCTCGATCGGCAAGCTGTCGGGGCTTCCCGCTTTTTCCTCAAAGGCGCTCACAGGTCCGGGTCGCGGCGTCGTCATGTCGACCTTCCAGCTCGCAGCGACGCCGGCCTCCGGCATCAGGTCGGGCACCTCTTCTGTTTCTCCAGTGGACGCTTCCTCGGGAACTGGCCGGTGCGGAACGGGCAAGTCGATAGACGAATGCCTTGGTGTGGAGTCCATACGCGGGGTCTCGAGGTCCTGCGCCGGCTGCGTTGCACGGGAGCGTAGACTCATTTCGAACGCCGTCTCATGCTCGACCGATACCGCGCTCTCCCTGATGGCCAGGACTTCGGTTGCGAGCGGCTCTTCGTTACTTGTCACCGTCGGAGACGCAATGCGCTCTTCGAGAGTAACGGGCCTGAGTGCCGGCTGAGCCTTCTCGGGAACCTGAATGTCGAGGCGCCTCGCTTCGAGGCTCAGCTTGGCCGCGAGCGTTTTCTCGACGGTGATCTCGGCCACGTTAGCCTTCTCGGCTAAAGCTACAATGTCGTCGCTCACCTGCCAGAAATAAAAACCGTACAGCATGGCGGCATGCACGAGGAGCGCAATGGCGACACAGCGCAGAATCAGGTTGAGTGTCCAGAAGCGGCGATAGCGGAGAAGGGCCAGTGTGAACAGTATGAGAATCGCGCCAGCGAGGAAGAGGAGACCGATGCGAGCGAGGTTGCGTCCGAGAAGGCGTAGTGGAATGGATGCAAACTCAAGCTCGGAGGAGACCTCACGCGTCCGGCTCTCGAGAAGAGAGTCCGTCTCTTCGCCTGCGCGGGAAATGCGGTAGAGCATGGCGAAGCCGGCATGGAAGAGCTTCGGAGCTCCATCGTCATGGATGGTGTTCAGGGGTCGGCCCAGGTTTTCCGGAGCTTCGATGACCGGAGTGTTCGCGTCTTCTTCCGCAGAGAGGTGGCAGCGGGAGCGGTACAGGTCGAATCCCCCGAGACCGCCGCGACGTGCGGAGGAGAAGTAAAGAAAGTCTCCGGCCGGCGAGAAGCAAGGCTCCCGCTCTCCTGCCGGAGAGCTCAGTGTCTCGAGAGGACGTACGCCTGAGCAGACGAGCCGGGACGGATCTCCTTCGAGAATAGAGTAAGCCAGCTCGTCGTCAGCGGCCTTCCAGCCTGGCAGAGGCACGTCCGACCACTCTCCGGGAGGAGACAGGAGGAAGCTCCGCGGCCGGTTCGTTGCGAGAACGAGCAACGTTCCGGAGGGGTGGAGTGCCGGCCCGGTATCGTCGTAAGGGGAGTTCACCCGTGAGCCCAAGCTTGACGGCGCTTCCCATCCGTCCGCTCCGCGCCGGCTCAGGTAGAGGTCGAAACCCCCCAGGCCTCCAGGCCGATTGCTCGCGAAGAAGAGCACCTCCCCTCCCGGCGCCAGAAGCGGAGTGATCTCATCGTGGGGCGAATTGACCGCACCTGCGAGCGACGTCGGGGTGGCCCAACCGTCGGGGGAGTAGACGAGAAGCTGAATGTCGAAGTTCCCGTCTGCGTTCTTCGCAGAAGTAGGAACCGGTGGGGAGCCCCCTGGACGCGAGCCGGCGTGCGGGAACGGAACCGCAGCCTCCCGAAGGGCTGGATTCATAGGTATTTCAACCGGTCGAGTCCACGAGACGCTGCGGATAGGCGAGTTGCTCGAAAGCTGATGACTCGCCCCCTCGTCTCGATAGACATAGACGCGCTCGATGAGGCCGGCGCGGAAACCCACCCAGATGCCCAGGCTGCCGCACAGGACCATGGACAGAAATACCCAGGCGGCGGTCGTCTTCCAGGGTTTGCTCTTCATTCCGCCCCTCCGACATTCGCATACGTGACGTTCGGGGTCTTGAAGCCCAGCCGGTGGCACACCTCGAGCGTCTCCGCGAGCGGGCCCACGTAAGCGCGAACATCCGCGCGGACAACGACCTCTGCATCTCCCTTCTCGGCTCGACGGGCTCGAACGATTTCCTCGAGCTCTTCGATCGTACGGGGTTGGCCGTCGACGATCTTTCTACCGTCCTTGTCGATATTGATGACCAACATATCAGAAACCGCGCTGATCGGCATCGTCGAGTGGGACTTGGCGAGACGGATGCTTTCGTCTCGTTCTTCCTGATGAAAGCGGCTGGTCGCGAGGAAGAAGACGACCAGGATGAACATCATGTCAATGAAAGGGGTCATGTTAGGCCCCACTGCATCGTTCGATTCGTCTCGGACTACCCTCACGGCGCTAGCCTCTCTTCAAGCACCACGGATGGTTCCTTCTGAAGAGACCGCAGGTCGCGCATCCGCATCCCTCGTCGTGTCCTTGGACCCGGACGAAGAGTTGCTCCGCACGGCGAGGCCGCCGTAATAGTGATCGAGGAATGCGGTCGCCGTCTCGTCGAGCGTGTCCACGATACGGTCCACCCGACCCTGGAAGTAGTGATAGATTACCAGCGCGGGTATCGCGACCGAGATCCCGGCCGCAGTCGTCACCAGAGCCTTGTAGATACCCTTTGCCAGGGTGTCAGCTCTTGATGCGGCTTCGGCATCGGCGGCTTGCTCGAAACAAACGATCATACCGAATATCGTTCCGAGGAGACCCAGGAGGGGCGCCAGCGAGGCCACGATCGAGAAGGGGCGCAGACGACGTTTCAGAAGGTGCGCTTCCTTGGCGGCGGCCTCTTCGAGAAACGTCTGAGCGTGAGTCTCATCCCGATGGATCTTCTGAACCGCGACTCCGAGGACCTTGCCCACGATAGTCTTCGACTCCTCGCATATCACAGTTGCGGCGACGACGCTGTCCTTTCTGATTCGAGCGCGGGACGGTAGGGCGGTGTAAATATCTTCGAGGAGCTCCGCCGAGCCCACGCGGAGCTTCCTGAGACTCGCCGCTCGCTCGATGGCGATTGTGAGCACGATCACCGAGCAGAGCCCGATGGGAATCATGAGCCAGCCACCGTGAAGGATCAGGGAGAAGACCGTCTCCGATGTCATCAGTCGGTCTCCAGTCGTTGCAGCCGTTCCTTGGCGAACCTGGCCTCGTCGCGGTCCGGGAACGAAGACGCCACCTCGGTGTAGTACTTGCGGGCATTGCCCTCATCGCCGAGGGCCTCGAAACATCCTGCCACCTGCAGGAGTGCCTTCGAGCTCCACTCCGGATAGCCGAAGCTTGCGGGCACCTGGAGAAACTCGACGATCGCCTCACGGTGTTCCTTCTTTGCGACGTGACACTGTCCCAGCTGGAACTGAGCCCGGGCTCCAAGAGGGGCCTTCGTTTGCCGGACCACTTGGCGGTAGCCCTTCATCGCACGGTTGAGCTTGCCGAGATTTTCATCCGCCCACGCCTCGCCGAAGCGTGCCCGGGAGACCAGGGAACTGTCCGGATAGCGTTCCAGAAAGCGCGTAAAACTCTTCTGAGCGCGTTCGAATTCTCGCTGCTCGGCGAGGCACTCGCCGTAGCTAACGAGAGCGATCTCCGCTTCGGCCTTCGCCGGACCACCGTCGGCAATGGAACGGAAGATTTCCCCTGCTTTCTTGTGATTGCTCGTAGCCAGGTGGGCCCTGGCAGCCAGAATCCCGAGCTCGGAACCGACTTCGCTCTGCGGAAATGCCTTCACGAATCTCCCATACGCCTCGGTCGTACCCTTGGCGTCGTCGAGCGAATGGTAGCACCAGACAACGCGGTAAAGAGCCTTTTCGCGATGCGGGCTGTCCCCGCGCGTCAGAGGCTTGAGGAGCTCCCGCGAAACCGCGTAGTTTTCCCGCTCGAACTCGAGCTCGCCCAGTTCCAGTCGAGCCGTTGCGCTCAGGGAGTCTTCGCGAGGAAGGGCCAGGAGCTCCTGATAGGCCGCCGCCGCGGCATCTGGATCCGAGAGGGCTCGGTGGCACCACGCGGTTTCATAAAGCACTGTCGGGAGAAGGTCCTGACTTGGATTTCCTGCGCGGATCTTCGTCAGAACGACGAGCGCTTCGCGATGCTTGTTTTCCCGTCCGAGCGACACCGCTTGGGTGATCTGGACTCGCCCCAGTCGCGCGTCTCCGGGATACTTTTCCCTGAAGTTGCTCAGTACCTGGCGCACCTCGCTGGCTTTGCCCTGTTCGTCCAGGCAGAGTGCCAGCTGAAATTCCCCTTCGGCGGCGAGCTCGTGGGAAGGAAAGCGCTCGACGAGTTTCCGGTAGTATCGCTCTGCAGCCTCAGGGTCCCCACCCTTCGACGCCATCCAGCCAAGAAAGCGAAGAGAATGAGGGACGAAGCGGGGGGGCGCACCTTCTTCGAGCTGGGCTTCTTTGAGCACAAGGGAGAAGCCTTCGCGCGCTTTCTCGTAATCGCCCAGAAGGTAGGCAATCTGAGCGAGCTCGAACAAAATTTGCTCTCTATGGGGTGATTCCGGATCGGTCTTCAACGCTTCTCGGTAAGCGTGGCTGGCTTTCGCGAAGTCGCCGCCTAGCTGGAAGGCATGTGCCACCTTGAAACGCGCGTCGCGCACTTGTTCTTCCAGGCCTGTCGTACGAGTTGAGGACGATGGCTTCTTCTGCGGCATCATCGCATCGAGGAACACCGTCAGGTGCATCGTAGCGGAGGCGTGGTCCTCTAGCTGGTAAGCCGACTCGCCGAGAAGGTAGTGATAGGACACGAAGAGCGCCTCCGCGTGAAAAGCCGCCTTCGTATCAGCACCGAGAGCGGACGGATGCAAAGCCTCGAGCCTGGTGCGAGCCTCGGCGTATTTCTTCTGCAAGTAGAGCGCCTGCGCCGTACGAAACTGCGCCTTGAGCCGCGTCGGGCCATCCAGCTCGTCACCATACCCATCGAGAAATCTACCGTAGGCCTTGAAAGCCCCTGCGTACTCGCCTGCAAGGAAGCGGTTCTCTGCCTCGAGCTGAACGGCGTCTGCAACGTAGCGACTCTCGGGGTAAGTCTCGACAAAGCTCCTCGCAGCGCTTTCAGATTCGGCGTACTTTTCCGCACGGTGGAGTGCGTACGCCTTCAAGTAAGCCACCTGATCCGCAACACTCGCGGCCCCCTCCCTCGATTCCAGGCGCGACAAAATTTCGCCGGCCTCCTCAAAGGTCCCTTGCGCCAGGCCAGCCGAGGCGAGCTCGAGCTCGAGACTTTCACGGTGGACACTCGTGGGGAAGGCCTTGATCGCCATTTTGAGGAGACGGATGGCGCGTCCCGTCTCGCCGTCGCGCGTGTAGATTCGCGCCAGCCGGAGCGAAGCCTCGTCGCCCACCGCGGGCGAGGTGCGCAATGCTTCCAACCCTCTCATCGCTTTACTCGTCTGTTTCCGCTCGAGGAAGGTGAGCGCGAGATACAGCGAGGCCTGATCACGTCGATCCCCCGACGGAAACTCTTGGAGGAACCTGTTGAACTGCTCGGCAGCCTGTCGGTACTTGCCCATGCGAAAGTAGGCAGCGGCCAGGCCGAACTGCCCCAGTTCGTCATGCAGCCCGGGGCCGGAGGCCATCAACTCTCGAAAGGCATCGAGGGCACCTTGATCATCACCGCCGGCCTGTCTCGAAAGAGCGACCATGTAACGGGCTTCCGCGGTAAATTTCCCACCAGAACGTGCGGAGATACGCTCGAAGTGAGGGATACTCTCCTGGGCGGAACCATCTCCGAGGCGATAAAGGGACATCGCGAGGTAGAACGCGGCGCGTTCACGGTCGTCTCCCGCTGGTTTGTGCTCGAGAACCTCGCGGTAGACTTTGGCTGCCTGGGTATAGTTGCTCTGCAGATACAGGCTCTCCGCAAGGCCCATCCTGGCCTGTTCGGCGTTCGTCGCGGAGCCACTCCGCTCGAGAATCCAGCGGAAAGTCGTGGCGGCATCCTTCCAATCGCCCAGGAGGAGTAGCGACTGTCCAAGGAAGCCGGCCGCCTCGGCCTTGGACTCCAACCGATTGTTCCGCATGGCCTTCTTCAGGTGCAGAACGGCTTTTTTCAATCGACCTTTTGTCGAAGCTCCGAGCGGGTTCCTGGCACCGGCTGTGGGTGGCTTGTCCGACGGAGCACTTCCCTCGGGCCTCTCTCCAATGGCGAGGTTGTAGTAGCAGAGGGCAAGGGCGTAATGGATCTCGTGCGCACGCGGGTAGTCCTCATTTTTTTCCAGGAGCTTCTCGTAGCGGGGGATGGCTATGTCGTAGAGCTCGCGGTTGAAAACGTAGTTGATTTTCAGCAGCTCGTCGTAAACCGGATCCTCCTGTGGGGCCGGGGACGGCTCGCGCGGCAGGGCAGCACCCCCCCACAACGCGAGAAGGGCCACAAGCCAGAGGATTCGTTTCTTACGGAGCATACGTAGCCTGTGATTCCACCGAGCCTTGGAAGGTTCAGTCTCTGCGGTGGGGGTAGGTAGGAAATGGAGGCTAATCTTTGAGTATAAAGCCACGACCCCGCGCTCGGTAGGGGTTTTTTTGGGCTGTTAACGTCCCATGAGGTGCCTCACGATCAGCTGATCGAGCGCGTCGTAATCACGCTTCCCTATGAGGTCTGCTACCGCCTCCTCGTCCAGCGTTCGGACTTTGTCTACCAGAAGCTCGAAGGTCTCCTTGGAATTTTTCAGGTGAGTGAAGGACTCTTCACGCCGCTGGGTCCTCATGGCCTTGACGTCGAGACCGACCCACTCGCCGTTCTTGCCGTAATCGCAGCGCTCGAGCACCCGAACCTGGTTGAATGCCCGGCGCAGGTCGACCGAGCCAAAGGCTTTGTCCTGGTCGTACTTGAGCCCGTTCTGGTCGTTCAGGTGAACGCTCCAAAGTTTTCCGTGGGCGAGGGCGTAGGCTATCTCGTCGGCAGGATCGAGACCCGCGAGAATGGCGTGTGCCGACTCCATCAACGCTCCCACGCGGGACGGATCGTCCGTGAGATAGCCAGTGGCCACGGCGTGCCCCATGGTGGGAAGGAAAGCCATATCCATGGGCTCGTTGGGCTTGGGCTCGATAAGGATTTTGATGCTCTTGTCGACGGCTAGCATGCGGTTGACGGCATCCACGACCTGGTCGACAGCGCGGGATGCATCTTTGGCCTCACGCAAATACGTGCCCTCCCGGGCCAGCCAGAGGACCATCTTGTCGCATCCCAGCTCGAGGGCGATCTCGGTGGCGCGGACCGTGCGTTCCAGCGCGTAGTTCCTGTCCTTTTCGTCGTTGGAAGTGAAGCCTCCGTCGATCGTTCGTGGGCTTTCCCACAGACGTGGAGCAATAAACTCGCAGACGAGCTCGAGTTCATCGAGCCGTCTCTTCACTTCTCTTGCCTTTTTTAACAGCTCGGTTCGCGAGTACCGGTCGATGTCCGGAACCGCGTCGTCATCGTGAAACTGAATTCCCTCGAAGCCCAGTCTTTTGTAAACCTGAAGCTTGTCGTCGAAGGCGATGGATTCGCGGACGGGGGGGCCGAACGGATCAGCGCCTTCGTGGATATTCCAGGGACCAAAAGTGAAGCGGTACTGTCCAGGCATGAGTGAGTGTCCTCTTTAAGAAGTTCTTGGAATAAATGGCAGCTTCACACCCGTACACGTTCCCGTTCCCGAAGGGAATCCCATGACGCTGCGGACGGTCGAGCAGAAGACCACTGAAAAACCCAACCCGCATTCTCTCGCGACGTACGCCCTTTGAAAATCGAAAAATTTACCCTACCCCCGCGAAGCGCTTGGCCTTCGCGATGACCTCATCGAGCATTTCCTCTGTGAGCCTTCCCGTTTGCGTGTTTTGCTGGCTCGGATGGTAACTGGCGACAAGCACAGGATATTCGTTGCCTGGCCGCACGACCGCGCCGTGTGCAAAACGGGGCCGCGGGCGGGGGATGCTGGCGCCGCGGTCCGAGAGGAGGCGGAGAGCCGCGTCGAAGCCGATCTTTCCCAGTGCCAGGATGACCTCGATGCGGGTGAGGATCTCCATTTCCCCGAGCAGGTACGTGCGGCAGTTCTCGATCTCCACGGGCAGCGGTTTGTTCTCCGGTGGCGCGCAGCGAGCAGTCGCGGTGATGAATACCTCGTTGAGCCGGAGACCATCCGTGCGGGCGGTGGAGGTGGGCTGATTGGCGAGCCGGGCGCGGTGGAGGGCACGATAAAGCCAGTCGCCCGAGCGATCCCCGGTGAACATACGCCCCGTGCGGTTCGCGCCGTGGGCTGCAGGCGCGAGGCCGAGGATGAGAATCCGGGCCCGCGCATCCCCGAAGCCCGGGACCGGCTTACCCCAGTATCCCCAGTTTCGATAAGCCCGACGCTTTTCCCTGGCTACCGCTTCGCGGTGCGCGACGAGTCGAGGACAGCGGCGACATCCAATGACTTCGACCGCAAGAGCTTCAAGCCTCGTCGCAGCTGAAACGCTCATGAAAACTCCAGGTGGTTCTGGTGCTACCGGAGTCTACAACTCCACCGATGGCTTTATTTCCCCGGGAACGATCCTGTCAGCGATGCCGAGGTGCTCCTCGAGCTGCCGTTCGATGAAGAGCGCCTGCTCGGCTCGTTCCAGCCTCGAGATCAACTTGTACCCCCAGCCGTCCTTGGCAAGGAGCCAGACCGCGTAAAGGCGGAATGCCACCTTCCTTCGCGGCGCGCTCCCCGAGCGTGCTTTTGTGCCCGCCCGCGGTCGAGGCCGAGGCGCAGAGTGACTCTTCCCGGTACAGAAAAGCTGCTCGATATCCTCCTCAGAGAAGGTGAGGTTTCCCCGCCAGGGAAGAGGGCCGCTGCGCAGCCTCAGCTCGTGACTCTGAAAGCCAAGGGTCGTACGATTGACCAATCCGGCAAGCGACCAGTAGAAGAGGCCGATGCCAGCGGCAACGTGTACGACGGGGACGAGGTAGGACGCAAGAGGAACATCCGGCTGCTGAGCTATCGACCGGAACATCCAGAAAAGCATTCCGTTCCAGATGAGGCTGAATAGAAAGCCGAACACGTACCTGCGCGCAAACCAGCGAAGGACGAATCTGGGCCCCCAGCTCGCTTGTTCGAGCTTCATGCCGGGCGGCAGAGGGACCTCCTGGCTTGCGATCGCTGCTTTCTCCCGCTTCCGGTGCCATTCAAGGTCCTCCGCGATACTGAAAACTGCGTCGCAAGCCCGGCATTTAGCTTGAGCCTGATCGACATCCAGGTCTTCGGACTGAAGCTGTTCGCCACAGGACTTGCAGTACAAGCGCATCGGGTCGTCCTTGTTGGGAGGCCGTGGAAGTTTATTGTGGGAGGCTGGGATCTATCGTTGCAACAGGAAAGTTGTCCTTCCTATGTGGCAGTTGCTTTGTTCTACGGTTCTGCTTATCTTGACCCTGGGCAGGGGAGATGGATACGAGTTGTTGCTACTTCACAGAACGAAAGGAAAGTTGTCATGCCGAATTATGAAGTTGGGGAAATCGAGGGGATCGGAGCGACCTATGCGGCCAAGCTCAAGGAGGCGGACATCGACAGAACCGAGGGGCTCTTGGAAGCGTGCTGCACTCCGGGCGGCCGAAAGGCCATCAGCGGCAAGACTGGAATCACGGAGAAACTCCTTTTGAAGTGGGCCAACATGGCCGACCTGATGCGGATTTCAGGCGTCGGTAAGCAGTATGCCGAGCTTCTCGAGAACGCAGGTGTGGACACGGTCAAGGAGCTCAAAACCCGGAATACAGAGAATCTGGCCGCCAAGATGAAGGAGGTCAACGAGGTGAAGAAGCTCGCGAAGAGTTCCCCCGCGGTGAGTCTCGTAGAAGGCTGGATCGCGCAGGCGGGATCCCTGCCTCCTAAGATCACGCACTAAAAGACCAAATGTTTTGAGGGTTCGAATTGAGTCCCACTATCGGGAGACGTTCTTTGTCGAAACCGCGCAATGGGAAGGAGTACTGAATGTCCGTTGCCAAGATTTCCGAAATCTCCTCAACCTCGACCGTGAGCTTTGATGATGCCATCCAGCAGGGAATCAAGCGTGCATCGAAGACGCTCGACAACCTCACGGGGGCCTGGGTCAACGACATGAAGCTCGATATCAAGGACGGGAAGGTCGTCAACTACCGGGTCAACATGAGGGTGACCTTCATCCTGAAGAGCTAGTTAGAAATTGGGACGCGCGGGAACAGCGGAGTTCAGTTCGCCCCTTGCGTCGCGTTGCGGTCACGCAGCTGCACGTCCAGCACTTGCAATCGTGCCTTCACGCTGGCAGAGTAACGGGACGACGGGTGTTTTGAGAGGAAGCTTTCGTAGGCGACGATGTTGTCTGCCTGAGCCGCCTCGAAATAGGCCAGGTTCTCGAGGGCCGCTCGCACTTCCACGTCGAAGGTTCCGCCCGGGAACTCCTGCAGGAAGGCGCGGTACATGGTTTCGTCGTTAGCCCGCGCCGTTTCCCTGAAACGGAGATCTTCGAGGCGTGCCGAGGCGTTTTCCGCCTGGCCACTATGGCGGAAGTCTTTCAAGAACTCCCTGTAGGCCTGCGCGGTGTCGACCTTGACAGCGGCCTCGTAAGCGAGCTTACACCGTAGACGGCGGGCCTTCTTCACATGCCGCCCTTTGGGATACTCCTTGAGATAGCGATCCACAGCCTCGGGAGTGGTCTCCTCCTTGCACTTCTCGAAGTATACGTCCTCGACAAGCTCGTAGGCTTCATCGACATGATCGCCATCAGGGTACTCGTCGAGGTATTCCTTGTACGCCACGATAGTATTCTTCTCGCTGGCGTCCTGGAAGGCCTGGAAATCGCTGCAGGAGGTCAGAAGCACAAGAAACGCCATGGCTGCGGTGGTGATGAGTGTTGTTTTCATGTTGTCATTTCGGCAAAAATGGCCTGTTTGTTCTCATAATTCTGCGGAAATAGGACCGGTGAAACGCCTTTCACCTGGCGGTGGTTCCTGCTACCATCTTTGCATTATGGGAAAGAACTTACTTCGGAAAGTGTGGGACGCGCACACCGTGCGCGAGCTCCCGGGAGGCCAGACCCAGCTCTTTATCGGCCTCCATTTGATCCATGAGGTGACCAGTCCGCAGGCTTTCGCCGAGCTGCGCCGCCGCGGCTGCAAGGTGCTGTTCCCCGCACGGACCTTTGCCACGGTGGACCACATCGTCCCCACGGATACACGTTCTCGTCCTTTCGTCGATAGCCTAGCCGAGGAAATGATGGTGGCCGTCGAGCGGAACTGCAAGGACTTCGGCGTTGCCTTCTTTGACCTCGACAGCGAGCGGCAGGGGATCGTTCACGTGGTGGGGCCCGAAGTAGGTCTCAGCCAGCCCGGCATGACCATTGCCTGCGGCGACAGTCATACCTCAACCCACGGGGCTTTCGGCGCCATTGCATTCGGAATCGGTACGAGCCAAGTGCGGGACGTGCTGGCTTCTCAGTGCCTGGCGCTGTCGCCACTGAAAGTCAGAAAGATCCGGGTGACTGGCCGGCTGGGTCCCGGAACTTACGCCAAAGACGTCATCCTCGCTATCATTCGCAAGCTGGGTGTTCAGGGTGGAGTCGGTTACGCCTACGAGTATGCCGGCGAAGCCATCGAGAATGCGACCATGGAAGAGCGCATGTCGATCTGTAACATGTCGATCGAAGGAGGGGCGCGTGTAGGGTACGTAAACCCGGACGCGAGGACTTTCGAGTATCTGAAGGGGCGTCCTTATGCTCCGAGCGAGAAGGTCTGGGGTGACGCGGTCAAGTGGTGGCAGTCGATGGCTTCCGACGGTGACGCCAGTTACGATGACGAGATCGAGATCGACGGAGAGCGCATCAAGCCCACCGTTACCTGGGGAATCAACCCCGGCCAGTCGGTGGAGATCGACGAAAGGATTCCCTCGCCGTCGGCAGTCGACCGTTCGGAAAGCGATTCGGTCGCGGAGGCCCTCGCTTTCATGGACTTCAACCCTGGAAGCCCCATCAGCGGAACACGAGTCGATGTGGCTTTTATTGGTTCCTGTACCAATGGCCGACTCACCGATCTGCGGGAAGCGGCGAATGTTGTAAAGGGAAATCGTGCAGCGTCCCATGTCAAGGCCCTGGTAGTACCCGGATCGCGACAGGTACGCGAAGCGGCGGAGGCGGAAGGCCTTCACGAGATCTTCAAGGCGGCGGGATTCGAATGGCGCGAAGCAGGTTGCTCAATGTGTCTGGCGATGAACCCTGACAAGCTGGTCGGAAGACAGGTGTGCGCGTCGTCGTCGAATCGCAACTTCAAGGGTCGCCAGGGCAGTCCGACGGGCCGGACGCTCCTGATGAGCCCCGCCATGGTTGCCGCCGCCGCCATTGCCGGGGAGGTCACCGACGTGCGTAAGTTTCTGAGTACATAGAGAAGGTGACGGGCACTATCGGACATTTTGAAGAGGGGGCGGCGGCGGGCAATATGAAGACGGCACTATGAAGAAGAAAGCGAAAGAGGACCCGAGCAGCCGTGTAGTGGAGACGGTAAGCGGCCGCGCGCTTCCACTGCGGGGCCACGAAATCGACACCGACAGAATTATGCCGGCCCGCTACCTTCGCTGTGTGACCTTCGAGGGGCTCGAAGAGCATGTCTTCCAGGATGACCGCGAACATACGTCCGGGCAGCATCCGTTTGACGACTCCCGTTTTGAAGGCGCGAGCATTCTGATCGTGAACCGCAACTTTGGGTGCGGCTCATCCCGCGAGCACGCCCCGCAAGGACTCATGCGCTGGGGCGTCCAAGGCATCGTGGGGGAGTCGTTCGCTGAGATTTTCTTTGGCAACTGCGTTTCCCTCGGCGTTCCGTGCCTCACGCTTCCGGCAGTCCACATCGAGGAGCTGCAGGCTGCGATAGAAAAAGACCCTGGTCAGGAGGTGGTCCTCGACGTTCGTGAGCTCAACGTTCACCTCCAAGCCGGGGGAGAGAAGACGAAAACCTTTAAGGCGCACACGCCAGTAGCCGCGAGAGAAAGCTTTCTCGGGGGCACCTGGGATGCTGCGGGGTTGCTGCAACGGATGCCCGAGGACATCAAAAGGGTTGCGGAGGCTCTGCCCTACGTGAGAGGATTCAGTTAACAGTCACTGCGCGGAGAGCATACCGTCATCAGAGGAGTTTTCCGAAATGGAAGTGAACCCCGGACGCTTTCCCATTATCGAGCCCGGAGAAGCGGTTCGCCGGGCGGAAGAATGCCTGGAGCACGAGGCACCCGTGGGAGCGCTTCGTCTGTTGAGAAGCCTGAGTCGCAAGTTCCCGTGTGAAGTGAGACTCCGTCACCTGGCTGCACGCGTCCTGGAGTCGCTAGGCCGTGACCGTGAAGCGGAAGAGGAGTACCGTATCGCTCTTACTCTGGACGGTGGCACGCACGAGATTGCGCTGGATTTTGCTGAGCTGCTTCTCGACCAGGACCGCGCCGCAGAGGGAGAGCTGCTTGCGAAGATCGCCGTGGAGGGAATGCCCGATGACGGTCGGGCCCTGGGCGTCCTCGGTGAAGCGTTCAAGCTTCAAGGAAAGCCCGACGAGGCCGCGGCCGCCTTTCGTTACGCTCTGGAGGTAGATCCAGACTGCGCTTGGGCCGGTCGCGAGCTCTGCGACATCCTGTGCGATCAGGGAGACATGGTCGGCGCTCGCAAACTGGTCCTCGATCTCCTCGATCGCGATCCGATCGAGCCGTACAACTACGGTTTCTTCGGGGAGATCCTCCGTCGAAGTGGCAGGACCAAAGAAGCTATGGATGCTTTCGAGATGGCCCTCTGGCTTTTGCCGACGTACTCGTGGGCAGCACGCCAGCTCGCGGGCCTCTTCCTCGAGGACGGTCAAGGGGACGCGGCTCGCGAAGTGCTGCACCGTAGCCTCGACTTCGATCCCGAAGAGCCCTGGCTACTCGCCTGTCTTGGGTGTGTCGAGAACCAATCGGGGAATGCGCTGGAAGCTGAGGACTGTTTCCGGCGGGCGTTCGCCAAGGAACCGGACCTTGGAGACTTTTTGGGCTGCTGTGCGCGTGGCGCTACTCGAAGAGGCAGTCGGACCGACGAGGGAACCGCCCCTGGCCCCCGCCACAACCCGCCATGAAACCTGTCATTTACGCCTTTCTTGGAACGGGTGTCCTTTTTGCGGCCATCATCCTGGGCTTCTTCCTTCTTCGTTCTCCCCAAGAACGACGAGAGGCGGAAACGGGAACCTCGGTTCCAAGCATTGAGGAGGCGAGGACGAAGGCACCACCTGGTGCTTTCTCGACGACAGCGAAGCCTACGCGACACACGGCTGGCCACTCCGAGCGGGTAGTTGAGGAACGAAGACTTGCGAGGAAACGGCCCCGCGACGCCCACGCCGACGCTGAGGAAGTGGAGACCCCTCTGCCCCTACCCGAGAGGAACGCAGAAGTCACCTTCGAGCTGCGCGACCCGAATGGCGACGCGGTAGAGAGCGCCACGGTGACCCTCCTCGGGGGGCGTGAGGATGAAGAGGCTCTGAGTGACAGGCAGGGCAACGCCAGTTTCGAGGACATCGAGGCAGGGACCTACTCCTTCACGGTCCGTATGGAGGGGATTCCAGACCTGACGTGCGCCAACGCCTTCACCGTGAATCCCGAAGAGCACAGGCTCATACCGCTATCCATCGGAACCTACGATCTCTCTATCTCTGGGCGAGTGCTCGACCGAGCCGGCAGCCCCTTGGAGGGAATCGCCGTCTTCGCTCACAAACAGCTCTTTGGTGGGCGAGAGGAGGAACTCCTGCGCGCGGATTCGGAAAACCTGCGGGTGAAAAGCGGGAGCGACGGAACCTACACACTCTCCGGGCTGGACGCCACAGACTACCTGCTCAATACCGGGGCCACGAAGGACTTTCCACCCGTGCGCAAAATTTACCGCGCGGGCGTAACCTCAGCGGATCTAATCCTCGACGAGGGGCTTGAGCTGGAGATCTACGGCACGGTGACATCAGAAGACGGAGTCCTGCTCAAGGACGTGCAGGTGCGACCGGTAGGCCAGGCTGACCGGCAGCGGATTACGGATTCGGCGGGTGAGTACGTGGTACAGCTATCGCTCCGCCAGGGACAGACGGCGCACAGCCTGGTCGCCAGGAAGGACGGTTTTCGTGAAGAACGCCTGCACGTGCGTGTGGCCGAGATCGGGGACGCAGAGGAGTGGCAGATGGACATCGTACTGAAACCGCTGGGCACGCAGGTCCCCGTGGTCGGCCAGGTCTTCGATCCCGAGGGGCATCCAGTCGGTTCGCAGACGATTCACCTGCGCTCTGCGGTAAACAGCGCGAAGTATCAAGCGACAAGTGATCCCGACGGGCACTTCTCGATTGAAGACGTGCAGGTAGGAGGCGATTATCGTCTCTGGCTCTACCCGCGGGACGGATACAAGGACTACTCGCGGGTTCCCGTGGCGATTGCTGAGCCCGGCAGCGAGATCGAAATCGTTCTCGAAGATCTGGAAACGGGTACAGTGAGCGGAACCATGATCGATAATCTCGGCAAGCCAGTGCCGCGCTTCGCGCTTTGGCTAAGGAGCATGAAGGCACTGGGAAACTCGATTTCCGTCACCGGTGACGATGCTGGAGGGTTTGCCGTGGAAGACGTCCCGGAAGGCGAACTGCACTTCGAGACGCGCTCCCTTCCCCGGCTGACAGTGCGCGGCATCCGCCTTACCGCGAATGAATCGAAGGAGGTCCACCTGGTCCTCGACTGGGGAGACCTCTCGTTCCAGGGAACCGTTCTGGACAAAGCCGGCAAGCCCATTGCAGGCGCCAGCGTCCTCTTGAACTGGAAGCACAATAAGAAAGGGGTCCAGAGCTCGTCCTTCCGCAACACCGTCACCGATGCCGCAGGCCGGTTCACGTTCTCCGGGCTAGGCGCGGGCGACCACACCATAAGCGTCACCACGAAAAGCCACGGCAGGGCAAAGGAGCAGTACGAGGTGGGCGGCAGCGGCCCAGACCCTGTGATCCGACTCGAGGCGCGGTAGTTGTCAGTCAAGGTTTTCCGCGCAGCCGAGGATTCGGGAACGGAATGGCTGGGAAGGGCCCCCAGGTGCATTTGCGTGCAATCCACTTGCACGAACATCGCCGCTGGGAGGTAAAATAGGATCTCAGATGAAGGAACCATCCAAGCGCACTGAGACATTCTCCGATCGTCAGTGGTCCGTGGAGTGCCCTGCATGCCGCGACGGAAAAATCTGTAGGAACAGCCTGGAATGTCCACGATGCCACTATGTCGCTGAAGTTGACGGTCGCATACTGGTCCTGGAACGGTCACCGACTGCAGACTATTCGTGTGACGGCACGATCGCACAAAGTGAAGTTTTGACGTCTCATTTTTGGTTCAGTTCCCGCACCAAACTCATCGAGGCGGCGCTATCGCAATGTGTCCGCTCGACAGGTGGACAGCAACTCGTCGAGTACGGCTGCAGCAATGGTTATGTGATGTCAAACCTGGAAGCGGCGGGGTGGGAGGTCGCGGGTGTAGACATGCATATCGAAGGCTTAAGGAACGCACAAGCACGAGCACGAGGCCCCCTGATTTGTGCTCGCATTGAGAACGTTTCCTTTACCGAACCCGTCGATGCCATAGGCTTGTTCGATGTAATCGAGCATCTGGAAAACGACGAGGGCCTATTACGGCACGCAAGTGATCAGTTGGCACCGGGAGGGGTCGTTGTCGTCACGGTTCCGGCAATGATGAGCCTCTGGTCGAGCTTCGACGTCATGCTTGGCCATAAGCGGCGATATTCTCGACAGGAACTCATTTCGCTATTTCAAAGGGTCAACCTCGACGTCGTCCGCGTTTATCACGCTTTCTCCTTCGCAGCGCCTCTGCTCTGGCTTCAGCGGCGGGTACTGAAAGCCCGAAAGAAATTACCGATGGAGTCCCGACGGCATTTCATGAAGCCTCCGAACCCGTTGCTAAATCGTATCTTGTCGACACTGGCCGACGTCGAGCGTCGGTTCATTGGCCTGGGAGCCGCTCCGCCGCTTGGGACCAGTCTGCTGGGAATTGCCAGGCGTCCCGATAGATAGAGAGTTCGCGATTCGATGAAACGAACACCAGACGATCTCGCGATCTTTGGAGGTCGCCCCGCCTTTCCAAGCAAGCTGCATGTGGGACGGCCGCACACGGGTGATCGTGAAGTCCTGTTCGAGAGTATCCGTCAAATACTCGATCGGCGCTGGCTGACGAACAACGGGCCGTGCGTGCAGGAGCTGGAAGCACGAATCGCGGATTCTGTCGGGGTCAAGCATTGCGTGGCGGTTTGCAACGGCACCATGGCACTATCGATCCTGATTCGAGCAGCAGAGCTGACGGGCCAGGTCGTGGTGCCTGCTTTTACAGTC
>Ga0315336_1001399_pt1 | contig 47508 bp, 39 predicted proteins | sample ASW5metaG_FD_204512 | JGI IMG/M metagenome (GOLD analysis project Ga0315336, IMG submission 204512) | Ammonia-oxidizing marine archaeal communities from Monterey Bay, California, United States - ASW #5 | ecosystem: Environmental > Aquatic > Marine > Intertidal zone | place: USA: California...
CGAAATGGCGTACTTTTTCTCGCTGATGATGGAGTGCATGAAGAAGAATTGTGGTATTCGGACGGGACCGAAAAGGGAACCCATTTAGTCAAAGATATACATCCAAACGGAACCGGCAATGGCACCACTTTTGAGCCCGTGGTAATGGGCGACGTGGCACTATTCAGAGCGGTGCCGGTCGGGGAAAAAGGGGAATTATGGCGAACGGATGGAACAGAAAAAGGAACCTTTAGGATTAAGATCCCCGATGTTTATATCCCTGCGCATCTGACTCGAATCGCGGGTTTCGACGATTTCGCGATATTCGGTGCGATCGCAATTGACTCAGGTGTTGAACTATGGCGCACGGATGGAACCGTCGAAGGAAGTCAATTAATTCGCGACATTACTTCTGACGAAAATAATTCGCTGCCTAAAGAGTTCGGCCAGTTGAATGGCCGTTTAATTTTTCAGGCGCGAAACGAAACCTACGGCGCAGAACTTTGGGTCTCCGATGGAACTTTCGAAGGGACCCGAATTCTGAAGGACATCATTCCCGGACAAGGGGGAAGCGATCCATACCCAATCAAAGTCGCCCGGAACCACTTCTTTTTTTCCGCCGTAACCGACGACTACGGCCGCGAATTATGGGTTTCCGATGGTACAACGATGGGCACCTATATGTTATCTGATATTGTTCCAGGGCCGAAGAGTGGTAGGCCCTACGCAATTACCGTCGTTGGAGACGGAGCGTTTTTTTCGGCGATACGTTCTGACCTCGGCGAAGAATTATGGTACTCCGACGGGACCACTCGAGGGACCCGGTTGGTCAAAGATATTTTTCCGGGACCGGGAAGTTCAGAGCCCTATTCACTTCAAAACCTAAACGGTGTACTTTATTTCGAAGCCAATGACGGCACCCACGGAGCGGAATTATGGCGTTCAGACGGGACGGAAATCGGAACACGATTAGTGGCGGATCTGAATAGGCCCGGCACCAAGGTGCTTTCTTCAAATCCGGAAAACCTATTTCCGGTTGGAGATTCGCTTTATTTTACCGCAAGAATCGGCGACGGCAACACGTGGTGGCATCGCACCGATGGCTCCTGGACAGGGACGGCCCGACTTGACCATTTGGGAGTTGTCCGTTCGGCGGGCGCGGTGACGAGCGTGTCGTTGGGAATGGATGAGGCCTTGGTTGCTTTCGAGCACGAATCGATAGGAACAGTGGTCTACCATGCAAAATCGGATGACGTCACAAAAAAAGGAAAGAAAAATCTTTTGCGTGCTGTTCCAGCGCAGAAAGAAATGGAACCGTTTCTTGGCGAATTTGCCGGATATACAGACCACGAGTTCCCCGAAATGGAAGCGACGTTGGATTCAGTATTTGTAATTGGAAATGACAGCTTAGGCCGTCTCGAAAAAGAGGGCGCCGCTTTACGGGAAGTGAAATCCGACATGCCCCTACATGGTATCCATAATTTGAAAGCGTTCGGAAAAGGTATTGTTTTCTCCGCGTCAAGCGAAGAATATGGAGAAGAACTTTGGTACGCGGTCCAGGATCAAATCGAATTGGTAAAAGATGTTTTTCCCGGAAAGAACTCTAGTTTACCACGTGAATTTACTTTGTTAAACGATACGCTGTTTTTCGTTGCCGACGATGGAACAAGTGGGCCGGAAGTCTGGAAAATGGATTCCGCCGATTTACGCCCTGTTCGTATCACGTTCCTTTCGTCAGAGCGGAACAGTAATTTGGGGCAACCCGGTGGATTGGTAGCGTGTAATGGCCTAATCTATTTTGCCGCAACCGATGCAGCACACGGGCGCGAACTCTGGGTTACCGACGGGACGAAAAAGGGGACGCGCATGACTTCCGACATTTTTAGAGGGACAGCGTCTTCCTATCCCGAAGATTTGACTGTCGTTGGAAACAGGATCTTTTTCCGCGCCGAAGCTTTCGAAGTGGGAGTGGAACTATTCGCGTCGGACGGTACTTCGATAGACACGTATTTGGTGGCCGATAAGGCCGTCGGGCACATCTCATTCCAACCGAGAGAATTGACCGCTTTTGACGATAAGCTCTTTTTCGTCGCGAGAGGTACCGATCCAGGAGGGAGCCCCGATGCCGTAAGTTTATGGTATGTCGACGAAGGCCAACTGAAAATACTACCTGCCTCGTCCAATTCACCGGAAGATTCGCCAAGAAACCTGACCGTCGCGGGCAACAAACTCTATTTTTCGGCGTTCGATACCTATTCCGGAAGAGAATTGTGGGTCGTAAAATCGAATGCTGACCAGACCGGGTATTCGGTTAGGCGGATTGCCGACTTGTATGCTCCCGAAGATGAATTCACCGGCGGCGGCGCGATTCTCATCACTGAGTAGTTAATTTGACCAATTCATAAATATCCGGACCCGTCCGGATATTCAAAAAATGCACAAGATTCATGCGCGATGCACGACATCCATGCGAAATGCACAGAAACTGTGCACTAATTTTGTGCATTGCCTCCTCCAAATCTGTTCGTAAAGAGGTCTAACTGATTATCGTGTAACCTTTTACACGCGAATCGTATTTAATAAGATAGGTATTGGCTCGCTACTTGCTCTTTATTATCGGATTGGGACCGCAGTTATTTGCGGATTGAAATTTCGTTTTAGGTGGTAGGCAGTTCAAAAGGAGTGGCGAAGGAACTTGAACGAAAAAGCGGGGTTGAGAAATGAAAAGAGTGAATTCACGGGTTGCCGTTTGGTACTGGACACGGTTGAAAGGGTATTCAATCGTCCTCCAAAAAGAAACACCGAAGGAAGTCTTGTTTGGTCGAACATCATACCAAGTTGAATGGTTTCTACAACTGAAAAACCACGGATTAGAAGTTCGAAACTAATGGGAGCCTTGGGATTAAACGGATCATCGAACAAGGCTGACGGATCGACGAGGAATAAAAAAATGCGCGACAATCACATTGCTCAAGAAAACGAAGGGTATTCGGATGTAGTCCGCTTCGAGTCAGAAAGAGATGCGTTCAATTTTGCTTGCGGGACCTGCGCCCCCAATTATGACCCGGGCGATATATTGCTTGGATCCGTAATGTCCGTCGACCAAAGTTCGGTCACAAAACAACAAGTAGCAATCTACAAGTTGAATGTACAGTCACCCGACGGTGGGAAAATTATTCCTAATGCTATCTCCGCGGTCGACATCCCCATTCTAAATGTCGGCGAGTTAGTCATTTTCAAGGTTCACACCGATAGCTCCGCCGCCGGTTCGGAAGAATTGTCAGGTATGGTGGGCATCATCGTCGGCCGGGTAAAACCGGAGCTTCATTTGAAAAATGGATGGAATCTCAAAACCGTAGGAAATTAAAGTAAATTCAAGAAAAAATGCTACACTGGAATATTCCCTATTTAGGACGTTCTGATGAGCGAGAGATTTGAGAAAAAGCGATTCGATCTACCCGATCGAATCGTGTTTTGTGTTAGTGAAACTTTAAGGACAGATGTACAATGAAGCGCGTTCTTTGGCAAATGAGTATTGCCGTTTGCCATGTAATTGTCGGACTGATTTCCCTATCGATAGCGATTCCTCCCGGGTTTTCCAGCCCCATTTGGCCGGCCTCAGCCATTGTCGCCGTGGCTTTTTGGAAATTGGGAAGGCATGCGGTGTTGCCGATCTTAATTTCCGCTTTCGTATTAAATTTCATTTCCAAGGGATTCGCGGATCTTGAACCCATGTTATTCATGTCATGTGCCGTCATTGCCGTTGGTACCGTACTCCAAGGCGCGGTAAGTGGTGTATTCGCGCGGTATCTCGAAAGAAAAGACCCTCGGATGTCACACCCTGGTTTGGTCTTCAAGGTGTTGGCGCTCCTCATATTTGCTTCATGTCTTATCAATTCGTCTTTCTCTGTAACGGCATTGACTCTATTCGGCCTGATCCCATCCGAATCATACGCGCCCAACTGGTTCACATGGTGGATGGGTGATGCCATGGGAATGGCTATCCTGTTTTGCCCGTTATTTTTGGCGTTCAGCTCCTCAGGAGCATACGAACGGAAAAGGTCTCTGTCGGTTTCGTTATTATCCGCCTCACTTCTCATACTATTTGTGCCGTTGTACTTACTGGTGGTCAGACAACATGAGCGGACCTATATCGAAAATATCAGTTCTGACGCGGAAAGGTTGGTGCAACGCATCGAGTTGATCCGCACACAAAACGAAGCCGTCGTCACACTGGTAGCTTCGATGAAAGGGTCGGTTCCGGGGTTGACGTCAACGGCCTTCATGTATATCGCGGCTCCACTTGTTGACGAGTTTCCCGCCATTCAAGCCTTGGAGTGGGCACCACGTGTGGCACCCGAAAGCAAGGTAGAATTCGAAACTTTGGTGCGGCAAAACGGTCACCCGGATTTTCACATATTCTCAATGCACGAAGATGATGAAACGATTCTAATTCAATCGGCGAAAAAAGATGATTTCTATCCTGTCACATACATTTCTCCAATGGATGGCAATGAAAGTGCGTTAGGATTGAATCTGGCCAGTGAGTCCAATCGGGGCAATGCATTGTTGACGAGTATTGAGCTGGACCAGCCGAGCACAACGAAACCTATCGTGCTCGTGCAGGAAATGAATGATAAATCGTTTGCCTATTTAACGTTTGCGCCGGTCTACCCACGGGGATCTCGTACTCCGGATTCTTGCGTAGGGGTCATTCTTGGTGTATTTCGTTTTGACGACATCGTGCAAGCAGCGGTAGCAGACGAGCGATTGAATAATTTCGATTTCGTTTTGAGAGATAGTCGTGATCCCGAGAAATATGTGTTCACGAGTTTTGAGGATGGACCGCCAGATGCAAACGAATCTCAGCAACACGAACTGGCTTCGCTGACGTTGGCTATGAGCCTTTCTTCTCCTTGGGAAGTAGAAGTTTTTCCTTCAGTAGATATTTATGATTTTTCCAACTGGTGGCAGGTTTGGCTCCTCCTTTTCGTTGGAGCATTGTTGATCTACCTCGGCGTGTATTATTTTACGATTATCAGCGCACAGCCGGAATTGGTGAAACGAAAGATCGACGAAAAAACATCGGAACTCCAAGTGTCCACGACGTCACTAAAGGAATTGAACGAAAAACTGGAAGACCGCGTATCGGAAAGGACCACGGAGCTGACCGATGCCAACAAAGAACTCAATTTGTTTGTGTCCGCAGTGAGCCACGATTTACGCGCGCCGCTGGCTAAGTTGAATATGTTCGTTACTACGCTTCAGAAAAGCTACGGTGGGACCGAACAATCCGTGGATACGTCGATCGCGCTGGGCGCCATCAAGAACGCTACTCATTCCATGACACATTTGATTTCCGGAATGTTGGAATTGTCGCGCAAGACTCATCAGGAAATTAAGGTCGCAGAGATTTCGATCGATGAGATTATTCATCTAGTACTCGTTGAGCTGGAGAGCGAGATTCGATCCAGCGGAATCGTGGTCGATTGGGAACCATTACCCACGTTATGGGGGGACCAGGTCCTTTTGACACAGTTGTACACCAATCTCATTTCGAACGCCATAAAATTTACGTCGAAAGTCGAAAACCCCAACGTTAGAATTTCTACGCGTAATACGGCTAAGAAAGACGAGATTGTGATGACTGTGGAAGACAATGGGGTTGGTGTTCCTCATGGGAAAAGACAGGAGATTTTTACAGCGTTTAGTCGGGTTCATAGCAATTCCGAATTTCCGGGAAGCGGGATCGGGTTGAGCATCTGCGAACGCATCGTCAAACGCTTGGACGGCCGTATCTGGGTGGAAGATTCCGACCTCGGGGGAGCAAAATTCTGTTTCGTTCTAAAGGTTGTTCAGACCGATCAGACGATCTGAGAAATATCAATATTTCGACCAATTGACATTTCGACAACATTTTCGGCACTCTTTGCGTAGATAAGTCGCGCTCAATCCTGTTTCATTGGGGAACCAATAACGTGAGTCGTTCGAAAAAAAGGTGCCGGGTCCATGATTGAATTTCCAGATCCCCAAGAATGCTTAAAGCCGGGCGTAATTATTGATTCCAATGCGGGAATTCTCCACTCGTTCGTAAACCGCCCCGCCTTTTCGTTAGATGACCCGGCGGACCGAGCCGTAGCCCTTTTTGAATACGTACGGGATCAGGTGAAGTATGAATTCAAATTACGCCTCGGCGAGGACGCCTACAAAGCCTCTTTTACACTGGAAGACGGCATCGGGTTTTGTGTCCGGAAATCGATTCTGCTGTGTGGATTACTGCGGGCCGCCGGAATACCATCCGCGTTGATTTACTCAGATATGCGAGACGAGTCTTTACCCGCCCACATTGTCAAGGTGTTGGGGACTGACGTGATGCACCACCATGGGTTAACTGGGATTTTTTTGAACGATACGTGGTACAAATTGGATGCGTCCCTATCGCCCGACGTCTATGAGAAGCGAGGATATCGTCCAGTCGTTTTCGATGGCCAATCTGATGCGCTTCAAAGCGAAACCACATTGGACGGGTCGCCACACATCACCTATGTGAAGTACCACGGTGCTCATCACGATCTCGTATACAACGACTTGATGGCGGGGCTGGCCACTGGGTATGACAACGCAGATTCGGACGCCCTCGACGCCATGGGGTTCGAAAGAGTCCCTTCAATCCATCGGGATAATCGCTAACGTTTTTGCTCGTTGTGAGCCTCTCCTGTAAATGGCACAAAACGGACGAGCATCAACTCCTTGGTCTTTGTAGAACCATCCGCCTGTTTGGTCAGTACCAATAACTTTTGAGTGCGTCCTTCAGGGCCAACCGGAATGACCAATCGGCCACCGATTTTCAATTGGTCGATTAGAGGTTTTGGTATGTGGTCCGGCGCCGCGGTAACAATGATGCCATCGAAAGGCGCGTGAGTCGCCCAACCTAAGTATCCGTCCCCGATCTTGGTTTCGACGTTGTTATATTCGAGTTTCTCCAGGAGTCCACGCGCGCGTCTGCCCAATGGGGCAACGATTTCAATCGAGTACACCTGTTTCACAATTTCGGCGAGCACAGCGGCTTGGTATCCCGAACCAGTACCCACTTCGAGAATGGTGTCTTCGGCTGATGGTTCTAGGGCTTCAGTCATGAAGGCAACAATATATGGTTGCGAAATCGTCTGACCGTCTCCGATCGGGAGCGGGTAGTCGTCATATGCCTCGCTTTTGACTTCGGTTGGTACGAATTCGTGGCGCGGTACCTTCCGCATTGCATCGAGTACAGATTTTTCTTTGATTGGGGTACGGCCAAACAAGGATCCCGCGATTTGGATGCGGACCATTCGGTCTCGTTCACCTTGAAAATCAGGTTCAGCGAATACCGAATTTGCGGAAAAAGGGGTCGCGATTAAAGTGAACAACAACGTGCGGAGAACCATCGATATAACCTGTAAATTACTTTCCCTGGCTGTTATTATACGAATCTACAACAGCAAATCTTATCAACCTCAGTTTAACACAATCCAAAATGAAGTGATAAAAATGAATTGTCAGTCCTGTGGCCATCCGAATCGTGATTCCGCCAAATTTTGTGAAGAGTGCGGCTCTGCATTAAAAAAGACGTGCGTCCAGTGCGGCGAAGGACTACGCGCTGGCGCTAAATTTTGTGACTCATGCGGCACTCCAGTGTCGGGCGCGAACGACACCACGGAATCGACCATCCAAAAACGGGATTCGTCGAAACCGGCAATCAACGTTTCAGAAGGCGAACGACGAATTGTTACCGTGTTATTTGCCGATGCCGTTGGCCATACCTCCATGGCAGAATCGCTGGACGAAGAGGAAATGTACAAAATCATGCAAGGGTGTTTTAAATGCATGCAAGAGGTGATCGAATCGTATGGCGGAAACGTCAACCAATTCACTGGCGATGGTGTCCTCGCACTATTCGGGGCGCCGATCGCTCATGAAGATTCGGCACGTCGGGCCGTAAGCGCCGGATTGGCGTTGCAGAAATCTCTGACCAATTACGCGACGGAAGTAAAAAAGAAGCATCCGATTCAATGCAGTTATCGTGTTGGACTCAATACAGGTCCGGTGGTGGTCGGAAAAATATCGGACAATTTGGATCTCGAGTTTGCAGCCGTGGGTGACACGGTGAATCTGGCCGCACGCATGGAGGCTCTCGCCGAAACCGGAACGGTCTATATTTCAAGTCACACGCACCGCGCAGTACAGGACTATTTTGAGTTTGAAGATTTGGGGTTACACGAAATAAAAGGAAAATCCAAACCCGTTCACGTGTACCAACCGTTAGCTGAAAAAGCGATTCAAAATCGCCTCGACGCGGCCCTTACGCGTGGTCTCACGCCTTACGTCGGGCGAGCCCAGGAAATGACGACTCTCCACGGCCACTACGAAAAAGCGAAACGGGGCCAAGGACAGGTCGTGTTACTTTCTGGCGAGGCCGGAATCGGTAAGTCCAGATTATTATACGAATTTCGTAAGCGAATCTCTTCCGACAATGGCCGCTGGCTCAGTGGACAATGTGTCACGTTCGGCGGAAATATTCCGTACATATCCGTCATTGATTTGTTAAAGGCGACTTTTGAAGTCAAAGATACGGATCTCGCCGACGGCATTATCACGAAGGTGGAAGAGGGAACAGCATCCTGGAAGACTGACGAAAAGTTGGCTGTTCCGTATATCAAATATCTGTTGAGCGTCGATCCCGGTGATGAGAAAGTCGCCGAAATGGATCCGTTAGAACGGAGGGTTGGTTTTTTCGAGGCGTTCCGTGCATTGGTTCAATCGTTGTCCCGGGAATCCACGACGGTTCTCGTGATTGAAGATTTACATTGGGTGAATAGTCAATCTGAGGAGATTATACAACTCCTTGTCGATCTAGTGGGTTCTTCGAATATTTTGTTGTTACTGACCGCCCGTCCAGGCTACCAATACACACTGGGTGATCGTTCCTATTTCAATCGTATTTCCCTTTCGCATTTACCAGCGGAAGAAGGCGATCGATTGGCGATTGAAGCGTTAGGCCATTTGGACCTTTCGAAACCGGTGCAGGAGTTGATTTCCCAGAAGGCCGAAGGCAATCCGTTTTTTATCGAGGAAGTCGTTCGTACTCTCGTCGAAACGGGAGCATTGGACGACGACAAGAACGGTACGAATGACGAACGTGTCGGTTCCTTGAAAATCCCGGATACAATTCATGAAGTGATTCTTTCCCGAATCGATCGTCTAGAACCCTCGGCACGCGAGGCCATGCAGTTGGCATCGGTCATTGGCCGGGAATTCACCGTTCGATTACTGAATCGTATTTCGGATTTGGAAGACCAACTCAACGACACCCTCGATGAACTCAAGGCGCTCGAAATCATCTATGAAACGGGATATTTGCCTGAATTGTCCTACATGTTTAAGCATGCATTGACCCACGACGTGGCCTATTCAACGTTGTTAATTGAACGTCGAAAAAGCCTACATAAAACAGTCGCAATGGCCATCGAAACATTGTTCGACGATCGTCTTCCCGAACATTACGAAGCATTGGCCTATCATTACGAACGCGCCGAAGAATTAGACAAAGCGATTTACTTTTTGGTTGAGTCCGGCAAAAAAGCCACTGCCGCGTATGCGAACACCGAAGCCGTCGAATATTTTTCGAAGGCGATTGTTATTTGTGAAAAAGATGAATCCCTTGCAAAAACCTATCTCGCCGACGTCGCCGAATGTCGTGCGCATGTGTACGATACATTGAGTGATTTTGATCCGGCTATTGCGGACTTTAATCGGTCCATCGAAGTGAGTAAAGCTGTCGGCGATCGTCGGAGGCAAGGTTTTGTACTGGCGATGCGTGCCTATTGTGAGTGGGAAGCTCACTATTTCGATATTTGCGAGCAAACCTCCAATGAAGTAATAGCCTTGGCCAGCGACGATTTACCAGACGTGAAATTCGCCGGACATGTGACCATGTGGTACAACCTCGACGTATGCGGAAGACATCCCGAAGCGGAACCTTATTTAAAATCGATCAAAGAAACGATCAATGATGTCGATTGCGCCTATTTCCAAGCATTGTGGGCTTCTTTGTATTTGCTTCGATTGAATTGGTTCGCGGATTTTGATGCGGTGGAACAGGAGGCAAAGGAATTCGAAAGACATACAAACACGTCCGTCGTTACCATGGCTACTGCGGAATGGGCGAAGCATCTCGCGATGGCCGGTAGAGGTGAATATTCCGAAGCCATCATTGGAATGAAGTACTTGTTCACGATGGCGCAACGATTGGGGAATATTTTTTACGAAATCCGAGTGCAAAATAGCGTTGGTTGGATGTATGGTGAACTTCATCATTTCGAAGAAGCCATAAAGTGGAATCTGGAAGGGATGGTCGCTGCTCAAGACGCTCCGACCTTGGATTCAGAAGTAGAGTGTAACGCGCGATTGAATCTTGCGGATTATTACATTGAACTCGATCGGCTCGATGAAGCCGAGGAACATCTGAAATGGGTCGACAATATTTCTCGTAATCCTTCGGCTGTTGACTACATGTCCATCGACAATTATTCCGCCCATTGTTTTCATAGTTACGGGTATTACTGGCTCGTCCGAGGGAGCTTCGATAAGGCGCTGCAATATGCCGAAGATTGTATCGAAGTATCGGAACGTTCCAGTCGACCAAAAAATTCGGTCAAAGGTTTACGGTTGAAGGGCGAATCATTGAATCGTTTAGGCAGGCTTGAAGAGTCTGACGCCGTGCTTGCAAATGCATTGGAAATTGCCCAACGAATTAAAAATCCACCTCAACTTTGGAAGACCTACGAAGCCCTCGGCGATCTCAAAAAGGCGGCAGGCAAACACGACGATTCGAAATCGGCTTACCAAGATGCTCTCGACGTAATTGAACACATGGCAGAGAATTTGAACAAAGGACTGAGAGAGATTCTCTTGTCGTCCGCTTCAGCTGAACGACTGAAAAACCTTGTCAACAGTTGAGCCATTGGAAATCCTGTTCGTATTCGACAATACCGTCAAAGTTCCTGCGTTCACCGGCGGTGGGCCGAGAATCCGAACAACGCCAAGATTTCAGATTGGCCTATCTATAATGGAACTTCCCTCCCCACAATGATATTTAACGACACGTACCGAGTAGAAAATGATCCCGGCGGAGCAGAACGTCATTTGTGGGCCACGGTGTGATAGTATTGCATTCGAGTTTTGACTAGCGATTTACTTCTAGAAAGGTGTTTTGTATGGGGGACCTACCGCTTCGTGCTTGTATAAAAGGTACTGGAAGTTTTCTGCCCGAAATCGTCATGACCAATAAAGATGTGGAGGCGCTTTGTCCCACTACCAATGACGAATGGATTCGTAAGCGGACCGGGATCGAGCAACGCCATCGTTCAAAAGACGGCGAGGGAAGTTCTGTCTTGGCAATCGAAGCCGCCAAATTGGCGATGGCCGATGCCGGCGTAACTGCCGAAGAAATTGAATGCATCATTTGTCCTACCGTAACCCCCGATCAAATATCACCGTGTGTCTCCCAGTTGACCCAGGCTGGATTAGGCGCCGTGAACGCCTCCGCGTTCGATATCAACGCGGCCTGTTCCGGCTTCGTATATGGACTCCAGGCCGCTGATGCGTTTGTACGCGCCGGTGTCTACAAGACTCTTCTGATCATCGGTGCAGAAACCACGATGCGACTTCTCAATTGGGAATACCGCGATACGGCCGTCCTCTTTGCGGATGGAGCCGGTGCAGTCGTCGTGGTTGCCGAAGAGTACGATGGCGGGGTACTCATGACGAATGTCGGTGCCGATGGTACCGGAGAAGAATTGCTAAGCATGCCTCAGGGCGGGTTTCGTCACGAACGGACTCCGGAAAACCTTGAGGACGAAGAATGGAAAATATTGATGAAAGGCCCGGAGCTATATAAACGGGCGGTTCATATTTTTGAAAGCGAAATTCGTAATGCCTTAAAGCAGGGGAATGTCGGTGTCGACGATATCGATTTATTTATTCCCCACCAGGCAAACGCGCGCATTATCGAAACCGTTCGCGAACGTGTCGGGTTACCCACCGAAAAATGTTTCGTCAATATCGACCATACCGGTAACACCGTAGCCGCCAGCATCCCTATCGCGCTCGACGAAGCCAACAAGGCCGGGCTCATCAAAAAAGGCGACCTCGTATTGTTCGCTGCTTTCGGCGCCGGATTGACCTGGGGCTCCGCACTCATTCGATGGTAAATCGCGTAGGCGGGTCTTCGGGAACTAACTCCGCTTCTATGGGATAGATTCTTCATGTTGCCTTTATTATTCCTCACGCTCGCTTCCCAACTTTGCGCATCTCCCGCGCCCGAACTGTACCCACTGATCTCCGAAACGGGCATGTACCATGGGGATGAATGGCAGGGGAGACCGGGCGACCAATGGCTTGGTTTGTATGCGACCAAAACCGGCTTCGAGTTGCGCAAGACGTTGGTTACAATCGAAGCCGTCGAAGACGCAATCCTCGACGGTCCCGACGAAAAGACCGGCAAAAAAATTTCAGCCCCCGACAACAATGTGTTGTTCTTGTTTCAGGATATTCCAAACTTGAACACCGGCGTTACATTGACCACGTTCAACGGCAGCCACACAATGGGCCTAAACGCGTCACTCAATCTTCGCCTGTCTGGCCCAACCCAATCGATGAATAGTTATTGGTTATCAACTAGTGGTACTCGCGACGGCATCGAAGGGATAGAAGGGTATTCCTTCAACCTGATACAGCGGGATGAGAACGGCGAAGAAATCGCCCAAACTTTAATTGAGCTGGATTCTGCATACGAAGACGGCATCCCGGAAGTGCTATGGGCAGGAGATTTGGATCGAGACGGCAAGCTCGACCTCATCGCCGACATCACCGACCATTACAACGTCCGACATATCGTTCTCTATCTGTCGTCCTACGCTGACGATGGAGAGTTGGTTGGGATCGCTGCCGAGTTGCGGGCTACGGGATGTTAGTCTCAACGTAACCCACCGCTCGGGCGTTATTTTCCAAAATCGACATACATCAAGATGTACTTGTACAGAAAATAGAACGAAATGAAGAACGCCGGAACGCCCCACACGATCAAAACCACTTTAAACGTCCGTCCCATAAGCGTCAATTGTTTATTTTCAATCTCAATAGGCACTTGATTCTGTGGCCTATCAAAAGGACGTTCAAGGTTGACCACTTCGTCTGGTGTGCCTAACTTCGAAAGCGCAGCGAAGAGCACATCAGTACCGACCTTGCCTTCACTATTGGCACCAACTTCATTTTCGATGTGATCACGCAGACCATTAACGATATCGTCCGCATCATCGCCCTGGTGCCTGGCCAAGGCAGCCACTTGTTTCAAATATCCGTGCAGATACTCGGTCGCTTCATTGGTCCAAATGCTCATCATTAGTTAAGCCTCTGGATTCGAATAACATCGGGTTCGCCGTTGTGATGTTGTTCCATTTGCGTTGAATTCCCACTCGTTCCAGGACCTTTTGGATAAACAAGCTGAATCAGGAAATCAGATACCAAAATGATAAGTCCAACAGCTACCAAGGCAGCGGTGAGTTTTCCAATTCCGGACCAGGAAAGAAGATTTCTCGACGTGGCGAACGGCTCCGATACTTCACTGCCGGGATCAGCCATCGGAACAATTCGTATTGATGTGTCGAGATTGGCTACCTCCGCAGGCCCGCCGATTCCATTTAGGACAGCGAGTAGTAATTCGATACTTACAGTACCATCGGAGCTCATTTGAAGTTCGTGTTCGACGTGATCGCGCAACCCGTTCACGATGTCGTCCGCATCGTCTCCCTGATGCTTCGCCAACACCGCGACTTGATTTAAATAGCCGTCCAAATACTCTTTGGCTTCTTGTGTCCAATTCTGCATGGGGTTATTCCTTGCCTTTGATGGAGTTAAGCCCTTGAATAAAACTTGTCGTCATGGGAAATTTCTCGTCCAAGTCGATGTATTCGACGTGACCATCGAGAAAAAGGACATGCCCGCCCGGTGGCTGGTGTTTGCCGTATTCTTCGATGAGAATGGGCATCATGGCGCCGACTTCGGGCGAATCTTTTATCATGGTCGTCCCAAGTCGAAAGAGAGGGTCGTTACTTTTTTCGTCGATCATATCGGGTAACGGCTGGGTTGATCGGAAGGCTTCGGTGTACGCGTTGATGAACTTCTCACCGACAGGTTCGTAATAGACCCCGTGACTCAGATATAGGAACGACTGATCTTGATGAATATCGCCGTCACGAGATTTTTTTCCAACGATTTCATCGACCGGACACGTTAAGGTGGATTCACTCTCGATGTATTTCGGATATAGAGCCTTGATGTCGAACATGGGTTGACTGGTTTTCATCGACATCGGCGGCAGCAGCCCATCGTGAGCGGCCGCGTAAAGCACAAGTCCATCGTAGATCTTTTTGAGACGTGCTGCACATTCAGCCCGGTATTCAATGTTGTTGGACGGGTTAAGGGCTTGTCCGTGGGCGTTGAATGTTTCATATGACGATTTGCCCACAATTACATTGTTGCTGAAGGCTTCCGGATCCACGATGTTTGTGATCACAACACCCATAAGACCGAGAACACTGAAGATCACAGCAATTACCATGATTCCTCCGCACCCCATTAGAGCAACAGATGATTTCGATTTCGGCCGTACGTCACGTCCAATTTCCGCGGGCGTTTTCGGAGGCGAGGTAGTTTCATACCGTATCGGCGCATCCATGCTCGCCACATCGCTCGGCGCTCCAATAGTCTCGAGGACAACGAGCAGCGTGTCGATACCAATCGTCCCGTCCGTAGCTGCATGGACTTCATGGTCGATATGATCGCGTAAACCGTTGACGATGTCATCGGCATCATCGCCCTGAAGTTTGGCGAGTACCGCGACTTGTGTGAGATACCCGTCCAGGTATTCGGTTGCTTCATTTGTCCATCCTGTCATGATTGGTCTCCTTGATTATCGAGTATTTCTGAAACCCCCAGACTCAGTTCGTTCCAATATCCATTCAGGCGTTCCCGGTCCTGATACCCTTCGCGGGTGAGCGAGTAATATTTTCGTGCCGGTCCGGAAGACGATTCGACCAGACGTGTTTTCAAAATCCCGGACTTGCGCAGTCGCGAGAGGAGCGGGTAGATGGTGCCCTCCGTGACGACCAAGCCTCGGACACCCGCCAGCTGTTTCACCAAATCGTACCCGTACAATTCCCCTTTGGCCAACAGGTTGACGATGCACAATTCCAAAAGGCCTTTGCGCACTTGTGTGGTCCAATTTCCAAAATCCATCGATTTCGATGGTGTATCCATTTACAGCTCCCGGCTCAATAATGCTTATCATACAACAAGGTACTATGTAATGCAAGTTAGTTGGAATCATCATTTATCTAACGAATTTGTATTTTCGGGAAGATCTAAAAGGGTTGACAGGAAATGTAAAGTGTGTCACTATATCGATACACTAAACAGTCTGAATGACATTAAAGGCGCGCGTCATGCTTCATCTAACCATATTTCAAGGCGACGGGACACCGATTTATTCGCAACTGATCCAGCAGATCAAAGCGATGATTGCGACCGGTCGTTTGAAGCCCGACGAGGAATTACCATCCGTGCGCCAGCTTGCCCAGCAAATAGTCGTTAATCCGAACACCGTCGTGCGCGCCTATCGCGAACTCGAATCGGAAGGCCTCGTTTACAAGAAGCGCGGGTCGGGTACATTCGTCTCTTCTCAGATAACGCCCTACACCGACGAAGTCGTCGAGCAAAAAATTACTGAACGAATCGACGCGCTGATCGTCGAGGGAGTCAACATGGGTATCGACGAAGACCGCATGGCCGAACTATTCAGAGCGCGATGGCAGGAAATCCAACAACTCACTTCCAGCGAAACAGGAGAATGAACGTGGATACAGTAATTCAAGTAAACGGGCTCTCCCATAGCTACGGAAAAAAGAAGGCATTGGACAACGTCAGCTTCGAAGTCAAGAAAGGACGCGTCTTCGGTCTGGTCGGAGAAAATGGCGCCGGTAAAACAACCCTCATCAAACATCTCTTAGGTTCTTTGTGTCCCGACGAGGGCACGGTAACACTATTTGGTAAAGAACCGACGACCGACCCCGCCTACACATTGGAAAAGATCGGATATCTCTCTGAAGACCGTGACCTTCCGTTATGGATGCGCGTGCGCGAATTGATGGGATACACTCAAGCGTTCTATCCCGACTGGGATGAAGAGTTCGCGCAACAGCTTCTCAAACAATTTCGATTGTCCCCGAATTCAAAAATAAAAAACCTTTCCCGTGGCGAAAAGGCACGCGCGGGCTTGCTAATGGCGCTGGCGCATCGGCCCGAGCTACTTTTGCTTGATGAGCCCTCTTCAGGGCTGGATGCGGTTTCCCGAAACGACATTCTCACCGGCGTCGTGCGTGCCGTGGCCGTCGAGGGGCGTACCGTCGTGTTCTCCTCTCACTTGCTGGACGAGGTTGAAAGGGTCGTTGACGACGTCGCCATGTTTAGCGAAGGAAAACTGGAATTGATCATGTCGATGGAAGACCTACGCGAAAAACATCAACGTCGTGTCGTGGAATTGCCCGAAGGATTGGAACGTTTACCAGCAATGGATTGTGTCCTCCATTCGCAAGGAGAAGGCCGGGAATGGTCCATCGTGACCTATGGCGACAAGGAGGCGACTCGCCGGGAATTGGAAGAAGTAGAGGCTCGCATTCTCGAGGAGTCTGTACCTTCTTTGAATACTGTCTTTATTGCCCGTCTGAGCGCGAGCCACGATGCACAGAATACGATCCAGTCGGCATAGGCGGATTGAGGAGATTACGTTCAGATGATGACAAAGATCAAAGCGTTAATATGGGAAGAGTGTCGGGTAGGCGGAACAGTTGCCCTGTTTTGTTCGTTGACGGTCGCTTTTGTCATGTTCGCGTGCAAAGTTCAGATGAACTACTTTTTCAATCGAGCTCTTTCCGATGAACTGCTGGTCCTCATGACCGTATTTGGTGCTCCGGTATTCATCGCTTTTTTGATGACCATGAATCCCAATCAAAAAGGGGATCTGGAAGGCGGGTTTCCAGATCGAATTATGCAACTCCCGATCCCCACAATTGCACCGGTCACTATTGCGTTCATTATGCGTTCAATGTTCGTTGTCGGAGCCGCCTTTTTTATCATCGTTGCGTCGAACGCAATTCACGAATATGAGTTTCGATTGAGCGTCGCTTTTTCAGTCTTGTTTTTATTTTTTACGATGCAGGTGTTGGATTGGCTTAGAGTGCCGTTCCCCGTGCTGAACAAGGTAATCCTTCTGTCGATGGGAGTTCTTTTCGTAACGTTCTCCATCGGCGGTCAATTGGATGAGTTCGTCACCTTTTTTGCGGTCGAGCTACCGACCATAGATGGAAATAAACGTGCGACGCTGTTTGTCGTTCTTATGCTATACGGGTGTGTTACATACGGTGTAGCATTGGCGGCGGTAGGTGCAGCTCGTGTCGGGCGAAGAGTTGGCTTTCCCCATTTTTTGACATCGAACAAAAGAACGGTAAAGTCCGCGCGATTGAAACAGAGGCCATTTTTATCGCCGTTGCGTGCTCACATTTGGCTGAATCTGCGGCAAGCCGGATGGGTTTTTCCATCGGTGACACTGGTGACGTCAGTCTTCTTGTACGTCTGGTTCCAGATTCTTTTCGAAGGGAGTGGAAGCAGAAGTCGTACCGAAGAACAATTATTGCTCTCCATAACTCCATTCCTCGCCCTTGCCTTCGGCGCACTGGTGCACGGAGGAAACTCCATTATTACAAAAGCGCGACGTACGAAAGGGATGTCCGGATATACCTATCTTCAACCGTGTACCTCAAGCCACATGGCTACCGCAAAAGTGATCGCCGATTTTGTCCATTTTTTTCTGCTAATTTCGATTGTCATGATCTTGCATTTTACGATGCCGGGAACTGACTTTTTTACTCGCTTCGTCCCAGAGGCATTCGCCGCGGGGGTCACGTCCACCCGAGAGATTCTGTGGATTGTACTCGGACGATCCTTTGTATTTGGGTTGGCTGCTTGGGTCTTGCTGGCGCTTTCAAGCCGCCTCCTCTTTTTTTTGTTGGGATGTATGGGAGTATTTCCCCTTTTGATGGCTACGGAATTCCGATTCGATTTCTCCCCAATCGGTATCGACGAAGGCGACGTGTTCTTGATATTTCTCACTGTTATCGTAGTGATCCCGATTTGTTTCACGGCAATCGGGTATCGACGGGCGTGGAAGAGGGGAATCATTTCGAATTCCGCTTTATTGTTTTGGATGACGGCCTGGATGCTCGTTGGCGGATTGCTGCACAGCCGAACTTGGGGGACAACGTGGCTATTGACGGATGAACCCCTATGGTACCTGGCGATGATCGGCGTCAGCATCAGCTCGGGCAGTTTGGTTACGGTCCCGTATCTGGTCACGGTTTTGGACGTACACAAGAAGCGTCACAGCGCGATGCCGCGCCAAAACCGAAATACCAGATGGAAGCCGGAGAGCAGAAAGGAAAGGTCGCTAGCCATCGTCGTGTTGATACTGGTATTAGGCGGAATCTGGTTGGCCCTCCCGATACGGCCGGCCTACCTGCAAAACTGGAAAGAGGCAGGCTTGCCGACCTCGATGCAGGAAATCATCGATCGCGTGCCGGCTGTGGACGAGGAAAAAAACTTGGCACCCCAATACCTCGCGGTGTACCAGCGCAACCTTGACAACATGGAAATTCATGATAGAAAAGTAAGCATCGAACTAGGACGACTTCCGAAGGACCACTACAATCATTTACCCATGGTCGGTCAGGCAATACTACTCCGCTCTTGGAACCCGTTATCCAGTGACCAGCGCGAGGCGATCCTACGTTATTGGGAAGAGGTGACTCAATTTACCGCGCCGGAACTGATTCGGTTGAACGGCAGTGAAAATGGTTGTCGATTCCGAATGGTGCTCATTGAAGATGAGACGTATATTGAATCGGACCATTTGACAAAAATTCGCTGGTTGGGGCAGGAACTGGCTATGGATGCCTATTACTGGGCGATTCAAGGTGACACAGGTCAGTCGACGGAATCGCTCTTGGCCATATTCGATTTGGCCGACCGATTAAAGAATGACCCGCTGTTGAGTTCTCAATCCATTCGGATCGCCATGTATGGGTACGTTTCGACTACGCTCCAGGATGTTTTAAGTATCACATCATGGCCAAGAGAGGAACTCCTCAAAATTCAACATGTCCTCAACCAGAAACGCGATGCATTGGATGACTTGTCGCTTTTGAAAACAGGGATGGTTCAATCTGGCTTGACTACAATACTGAACTCCGAACGATATCCGACGTTTGGTGGTGGAGGGAGTGTTCAATCCTTCGCGTTTACCCCGTTGACCCGAACAGTGTTGTCGCTGCAAGGCGAACACCTCATTTTCGGCATGTTGTATCGAACCATTTTGGACGTAGAGAAGACGACTTGGAACGAACATCAGTTATTGAAGCAGGAGATCGAAGATTGGGATCAATACTCCTCGATTGCACCGGAAACCTCTAGTGTAGCTGCGGATTTACTTCGCTATTTCGAAAGAGTCTACCGGATGCAGTCCAGATTCGATTTGGCGATAACTGGCATCTCGGCCGAACTATTTCGAATGGACCGCGGCAGATATCCTAAACCTCTAAATGAGCTCCTTCCCCAGTACTTGGATTCTATCCCCATGGATTTTTTCAGCCGATCGGGGCTCAAAACACTGGAACAATCAAGTTCTGACAATGCTTTTTTCTCGTCGTACTCAGTAATGCTAAGCCGAGCCACTGATTTCGAGTCAACTAAAAATAACGGAGATATTTCGTTTAATCTGATTACAAGAAAAAAACTCGATTTAGGTATACACTAAGCGTTTGACAACAAACTCGAACGCGCCTTGGAACCTCGGGAATTTCGGGTTTTACGACACATTTCATGCGCGTCTTCGACCAATCTTTCGACCACCACGTAATCCCCCAATCTCACCGAAACCAGGGTCAAAGTACAATCACAGCGAGTCGAAATAGACCGAATGAAATAATTTTCAGAGTACTAATTGTTTCTGATCTAAGTGTAGACCAATTTCACCGTACCGGTTATAATCCGAGAGGTGACCAAAAGTGGCTGTAGACGATTCATGGGAGTGCCTGTGTGCCCCGAAGTCCAGTCTTTATTGAGAAGGAGTCGTTGTTGTGAGAACGCGTTTTGGAAAGCTATCGACAATAATTCTTGGGAGTCTGTTAACAATCGGACTGACATTTCCAGCTTCCGCATCGTTTCATTCATGGGCGATTACGGAAATTTTTTCCAACTCCGACGGGACGATTCAATTTATCGAACTGTCCACTGCTTCGAATGGTCAGCAACTATTGAGCGGTCAAGATTTTACCTCCGATACGAACACGTATATGTATACGGGCAATCTTCCCAGTTCGTCGACCGGTGGCCAGACCTTCCTCATGGCGACGGCTGCCTTTGCCGCGCAAGCCGGTGCACCCGTTCCCGACTACATCATTCCTTCCAATTTCTTCTCGACTACGGCAGATACCCTCACGTTGGTTGGGGCATCCACTGCACCGCTGAGTTTCACCGCCGGCCAATTACCCACAGACGGCATCAACTCTCTGGATGACACTCTTTCAACAGCCGCCGCAACCCCGAAAAATTTTGCCGGTGAGACAGAATCACCCCTCGGATTGTCCGGCACTTGGTTATTTCCATTGAACTCCGGACAGTCTACTACCGGAAGTGTCGACGCGTCCACCGGCGTTGGGCTCGCGATTTTGGAATCCGACGGTACATTTACCCTCACAATCGAACATGACGTTGCCAGCCCCACGGCCGCCCATATACACGGTCCGGCAGGAGTGGGAGTAACGGCGGGCGTAGAAGTCGTATTGAATCCTGCCATCAACCCAATCGTGTTGAGTACCACGTTAGACAATAGTCAACAAACCGATCTGGTGGGAGGATTGTGGTACGTCAATCTTCATACCGCCGGTGAGCCGGCCGGTGCCATTCGCGGCCAAATCGATCCCCAAACGGCCGTCGCAAAATACATTACCTTCGCAGCAACATCCGTCCAGTCGACGACAGGCAGCACGGACCCAGGGAGAGGCATCGGGAACTTCAATTTGTTGGACGACGGAGACGTCACGATGACGTTTACCCACGATGTTCCATCGCCGACAGCCATCCACATTCACGGACCCGCCGGCATCGGCATTACTGGACCAGTTATTTTCGTCCTGGATCACACACAGAATCCGGTTCCTTTCTCCGCCACCTTTACACCCATTGAAATCCAGCAATTATTGGACGGCGAAATGTACGTCAATGTCCACACCGCAGGGGATCCCGCAGGAGCCATTCGCGGACAGATCATTAATGGCGGCCAGGGATTATCGGTTGGCAATACGACGTATTGGGTTTTGATTTTCGTGGGCATCGCTTTCGTCATCTTCGTTCGAAAACGAAAAAATCACGCGTAGCTTTTTACCATTTTCAGGAATTCGAGCGGGCCGAAATCCTCCGCAAACGTAGATACGTTTGCGGAGGATCGTGCAACAACATTTGTCACACCAGGAATTCTCTAAGGTTCAGTCAGTGGTTACGCGTAACTTTCATCGCTCCAAAATTTGTCAGCGGCCGGCAACCGTTCACCTTCGTTTTCGTTCCATTGCGGTAGCGTATCGCCACCTACACCTCGGTAGAACACAAAGAGCCGTTCATCTACAATCTTGAAATTGGTCGGGTCGGCTCCGAAAAGTTTTCCCTCCGACATAGCCGTCGCGCAAAATCCGCCATATTGTGGAGCATATTTACCGGGCTCGGCATCGAAGGCCCCTTTGTTCTCTTCGTTGGCAAAGTAATAGTTCGCCCCGTCGTGTTCAGAGCTAATTGCCACATCGCCTTGTACCGGTCCGTTTTGAAAATAAGACACAGGGTCCAGGCCGTTGAGTGCTACTGAATGTTGTGGTTTCATTTTTCTTCTCCTGAGTTTTGGATGTCTACATCAACCTCTACGTCCAGACACAGCTGTCTCGTTGGCTAATGCGGTGTTAATTTTTCTTCGTTTCGGACTATTCCGATTCGGAGTCGTCCATCGCCCGTTCGAGCGATTTCTTCATCTCACTTTTCGCCTCTTCGGTTAACAAAGCTTCAGCTCTGTTATCGCTGGCCATATGGCCGAAGGCTTTTTCCATTTGCTGCAATTGGTGCAATATTTGCCGGCACGAATCACAGATTGCCAAATGGGCTTGGAGTATCGTCCGGTCGACTGCATTCAAATCACCATCCACGTCTTGCGATAGCAAAACGGCGACTTCCCTGCACGTCTTCATGGATTGACTCCTTTGTCCTGGAACCAATTGAATTGTAAACATTCTCGCAGTTTCAGGCGGGCCCGGTGTAACCTGACCCAATAGTTAGACGGACTTATACCCAAAACCTTACAAATTTCTTTGCTGGTCATTTGATCCACTTCTTTCATGGTGAAAACATTGGCTGTTCGCTCGGGAAGTTTGGAGGCGCATTCATCAAAAATCACCCAGAATTCGCTGTTTTCCGCCGCGTCGTTGGGGTCACCAGTCCAGGCGGCTGACGGAATTTTTCCGTGACCGTTCTCGTCGAACAAGGCGTCCAATTCCTCGACATCCACCGAGTTGTCGAATTTCTCTTGCTCTTTGATTTGCGTTCTGAATCGATCGTGAATCTTGTTCTTCAAAATGCTGATCAGCCACGTCCGCTCAGTCGCTGTGCCTGCAAAAGAGTCCCGGTTTTGCCACGCGGAAAGTAACGTGTTTTGGACGGCTTCTTCTGCATCAGCCGGGTTGTGGGTTCGCCCGAGGGCAAAGCGGTACAAGTAATCTCCGTGTTGCTCCACCCAGGATTCGGGGGTCAATTCATGGTTGGTTTTAGTCATACAGTCTTCCGCGTAACGGTGCAATTCATTTTCGTAATTGCCTAAGGCAGACTCGCGCCGCCGTAATCCAACCCGGTCAAATGCGCCATATCCCGTTTGAAAGTCGTCAAATCGTTGTCGTTGAATTGGTTCAAATGGGTGTGGCCACATGCGCGCGCCATGACTTTCATCAAATCAACGGATGAATCAAAGAACCGAGCCAACCGTTCCGCGGCGTCCTGCACAATGAGTCGTGCACGCAAGTCCTCTTTTTGCGTTGCGATTCCGACCGGGCAATTGTTCGTGTTGCATGCCCGCATTCCCAAACATCCGATTGCCTGAATGGCCGAATTCGACACCGCGATACCATCGGCTCCCAGTGCCAGTGCTTTCGCAAAATCCGCCGGAGTCCGTAAGCCCCCCGTGATAAACAAAGTGATGTCGTCGCGCCCATTGTCGTTCAAATGCCGGCGGGCACGAGCCAATGCTGGAATCGTCGGCACGGAAATATGGTCACGGAATATCGTCGGCGCCGCGCCCGTACCGCCGCCGCGTCCGTCGAGAATGATGTAATCGACGCCAATCTCCAGCGCCGCATCGATATCGTCCTCGATATGTTGTGCCGACAGTTTATATCCGATGGGAATACCGCCGGTCGCTTCACGGACCCCCGCGGCGATTCGTTTTGGGTCGTCGAGACTCGCCCAATCGGGGAACTTCGCCGGGGAAATAGCTGGCTCGCCTTCACGCAATCCACGAACTTCCGCAATCTTGCCCGTGACCTTCGCACCCGGGAGATGGCCGCCCGTCCCGGTTTTGGCTCCTTGGCCCCCTTTGAAATGAAAGGCTTGGACTTTTTCCATCAACGCCATGTCGAATCCAAATTGGGCCGATGCCAATTCATAAAAGTATCGCGAGTTTTCTTCCTGCTCTTCTGGAAGCATCCCGCCTTCACCCGAACAGATGCCCGTTCCGGAAAGTTCCGCGCCTCGCGACAAAGCCACTTTCGCCTCCAGCGATAATGCCCCGAAACTCATGTCGGAAACCATGATGGGAATATCCAGATGGAGGGGTCTTTCAGAATTGGGACCGACGACCAGATCGGTACCGACCGATACGTCGTCCAATTGAGGGAATTGTGCCAATTGGGCCGTGAGGAATTGGATGTCGTCCCACTTGGGTAATTCGTTTCGTGAAACTCCCATTGAAGTGGCAGGACCATGGGCGCCCGTTTTGCTCAAACCTTCAGTGGCAAGTTTTCGAATGAGTTTCACATGGGGTTCATCCGCCGTACCCGTATGATCCTGATAGGCGCCCTGATACGCATCACGATCGTAGGGTTGGGGAAAATCTTTCGCAAATTCTTCGAGGTCTTCGTCCCTGATGAAAATAAACCCATCTTTGACTTCACTATCAAACTTATAAAGTGCTTCTTCGTTGTTGTATTCGCTGACCCCGGTATCCAGTCGGTAATCCCAACCATGTACTCCGCAAATGATGTTATTCCCGTCCACGTAACCGTCTGACATCAACACACCCCGATGTGCGCACCTCCCGTACAACACGGATACTTCGGTATGGTGTTTCACAATGACCAAATCGATGTTTTTGATAATGGCGTGTGCCGGTTTTCGATCCTCTAAATCACTCCACTTCGCAATCGCGATCAGACTCACCGTATATTCTCCTTCTCCGTTCTACTACGACCATTTTTGAACTTCATCACGTTTTAATATTCCGCTAACGCTATTCTTTCAATTGCCAGAACCGGCACCGCTCCCAGTTGAGACAATTCACCTTTCACTTCGATCATTCGACCCGCCCACTGTGGATCAATGTCGGGTACGTTCTCGTCAGGGCCCGTCAATAAAACGACAGTATCCATTTCTTCGTTGAGCCGCACCAGGATGCCCGGTGGAACACCGCCCAGGAGACAGTTTACAGCACAAGCACGATGCACTTTACCGGTTCCCGGCCGCATCACGCCAAGATAGCATTTAGTGTCGACCAATTCACCTTTCAATGTGACCGTGCCCATTGCGGATAAATCGGCTTGGAGGTCGATAGTTTCCTCAACAATCTGAAACGTCTCTTCACCGGCCAATTCCAACATGACAGTCTTATCCTTGTAGATGAGCGAACCGGAGACGCTGACCTCACGGTAGAAGCCATCGATCGCATAGTTTGGAAATCCGTGCTTACCCTGATCGACCAACAAAAGAGTGGACCCTTCTTGGTACGTGCCGTTTGATTGGGTCAATTGGATATGCGGGAGGGGAGAGCCGAGTAACACTCCTTCAAATTTCTTCACGACCCCGAACTCAAAAGTTCCTTTGTCGAAGGGTTGTTGACTCGTGGCAGTCAACAGACCGACGCAGACGCAGAGGGCCGCAACGAGACCGACGGTAACGAAAATACGTTTCGAGAGACCTGCGGGCGCTTTCGGTTGATACCCTATGTAGAATTCAGGGTTGTTCACGTTGTACCTCCCTGTATAGTAGCGCCGACCGCCTTATGTTCTGGGGGATGTGCGCTGGGATGTACAAACACAGTGCCGTCAGAAATACGCACCGGGTACGTCTCGATTACTTCATGGAAGGGGGGCGGGCTGACTCCGGAGTCCGGCGCATATTGCCAACCGTGCCACGGGCAAGTGATGCATCCATCCAAAATTCGCCCTTCGCCAATCGGCCCACCCTGATGCCGACAAACATTCGACAAAGCGTAAATTTTGTTGCCGTGACGAAAGACCGCCTTCCGCTCATCGCCGATGATTACGGCCTTTCCGAAACCGTTCTCGAGACTGGCCACGGCACACGCTTCAACGAAGCCATCTTTTTCGTTGGTCGCCCTCCTTCTATCAATACGACTTTCCTGACGTTGAGCCGTTATATGAATTCCCAAAACAAAAAGAAAACCGCCTACAACGAGCCCGGCCAACAATGGACTTCGTTCGAATTGAAGTGCGCCGAATACCACATGAACTATGAGCGACCCGTAGGCCACATACACCAGGATATGTAACGACTTCCAAAAAGAGGCTCCCAATATCCGTAGCCAGAAATCGTGGCTCGTCGCAGCCATCAGAAAAAGAATGAAGAGTGCCAGCAATCCGAACGGTTCAAAAGGGAAGTGAGCCACATTCCCAGTGGAACTAAAAATCCCATAGTCCGTTTTATATGCGGTGAAGATGCTTACTAACGGGTTGTTGTCGCCTAACGCATGGAATTGAATCAAAGCGAACACCGCATGGATGAGTCCCAAGAAAAATAGCCCCACACCCAGATGACGTCGATTGTAAAGCAAAGGAAGGAATCGGTCGTCCAGACGCGCGAGGGGGCCGATGCTCAAGATTACGTGGAGCAAGACGAACGCAGCGATAGAAGTGGATCGAATAATAAGCGTTTCGATAGTTACCTCTGAATTGACAACCAAGGTCGTTCCGCAAAACGTCGCAGCGAACACAGTCAAAATAAACGCAAACACACCGTCATAGATTCGCTTTTGTCGATTCCATCCTATCGCTTTGTATTTACCGGACAATGTAGACCATCTCCTTCTCGGGAATTAAGGGAATTCAGCTGACGAGATAGATTTTTCAGTTTGCGTTATTCCAGGGAGCGTGATTTTTTCGGTTGGCCTATCCGGGCGGGTCAGCAAGGCCGCGCCCACAAGTATTGGGATAATGACTGCAAGTAACTTGATGAGTATAGATTGCTCCATCCGCAGCTGCCGGGCCGAGAGTGGGGTATCAGGATTCCCGTGAATATCTCCGCCTCTTTTTTGGCGTTGCGCTTTACGGAGAAGAAGAGGCCAAAGTGCGACAAGTCCGGGTGTGATAAGAATTCGAAATCCGATCGTACCCCCATTCGCCGAATCGTCCAACAAATGAAGTGCACGGAGATGGATGAATGTGGCGACGGCGACCCCGACCAAGCCATAAGCGGAAATCACATACCAAAGATAAATCACTAGTGTTTCCATACTCATACCCCAAGATCCTTGAGACTGAAAAACGTCACAAGTCGATTTGATGAGAGCAATATACCATACGCCGTGGACCGAGTCACCCAAATTGGAGTGATAAGTTGCTCAATCGAAGCGACTTTGTTACCTTGCTAAAAAACCACTTTCCGAGGTGACGTGATGAACTATCAAATACGAGTTCTACGAGTCCTAATTCTTTGCGCGGTGATTGCTTGTTGTCCACGAACGACTGCGGGTACACCCAACAGCAAGACCGCTCCCGCTGAAGCACCGAACGGTATGGTGAGTTCTGCCCATCCAATCGCTACCGAAGCAGGCCTGAGTATTCTTTCCGACGGAGGAAACGCCTTCGACGCGGCCGTTGCAGTGGCATCCACCTTGAACGTCTGTGAACCGCAAAATTCAGGCATGGGCGGATACGGCATCATCTTAATCTACGATGCGTCTAAGAAACAGATTCGAGTGTTGAATTCCAGTGGACGGTTGCCGTCGAACGTAGACTCAGATGTATTTCGTACGCCGCATCCGGACTATCTGGAAAACAGAAAGTCCGCAAAAGCAATTTCGACTCCGACCAATTTGAATGCCTGGGATGCCCTGTCCAAGAATTACGGAAAACTCGAGTGGGGGGAACTCTTCGCACCGGCGATTCAGGCCGCGATGGAGGGGTATGAAGTCAATGGGTCTGTGGCTGCGGCCATCAAATCTAATTACGAAAAATTCTCTGATGAAGCCAAAGGCATTTACAGCATTAACGGTGAACCGTTGGTAGAAGGCGACCTACTGATTCAACAGAATCTGGCGGATTCGTTAATCCTCGTCGCAAAACAAGGCGCGAAGGCGTTGTATGGCGGTCCCATCGGCGATGATATCATTGCCACGGTCCAGGAAGCAGGAAGTTTCCTCAGCATGGAAGACCTCGAACGCAATGAGGCCGAATGGTGGGAGCCCATTCATATCAACTATCGCGGACATGACGTCTACACCGCATCGCCACCGGGCAATTCTTTTTCGTCCCTAATCCGATTGGGCATGATGGAGAATTATGACGTGGATGGGCTGGGGCACAATAGCGTTCCCTTTCTACATCGCTTCGCGGAAGTAACCAAGCATGCCTATTGGTGTCGATTGAAATACGCTGGCGACCCCGATGTCGCTCCGCCACCATTGAAAAAACTCTTGTCAGATCGATACCTCAAAAAGCAAACAAAAAAACTGGATCTCAAGAACGCATCGACCTTCGTACCACCCGGTGTATCCGGATCGCCCAACGGACACACAACTCATTTCGTAGTCGCGGATAAAGAAGGCAACATCGTGTGCGCGACTCAAACGATCGGAAGTGGGTTTGGCAGTAAAGTAATGGTCAAAGGCCGAGGCATCTGGCTCAACAACTCTCTCTACTTCTGCACCTTCGAACCAAAAGGGAACCCCATGGACGCTCATGCTGGGCGTCGCAAATTAAACAGTAACCATCCAACCATTATCCTAAAGGACGGTCTCCCTTGGGCCGCTATCGGCACTCCCGGCGGGCACACCATCGGCCAGTCGCTTCCCCAAATGACTATGAATCTTATTGACTTCGGAATGGATGTACAGAATGCTATCACCGCGCCGCGAGTCACGTTTAAAGAACCCAATGAATTCACGGTCGAAGAAACCATCTCGAAAGATTTACAAGATGCACTCACCAATATGGGCCACGAAATCGGCACAACGAAAGCGATCGGAAACGCCCACGGCCTAACTATCGAATACGACACTCATGGAATGCCCGCTCGATTTACCGGCGGCGCTGATCCTCGAGGAAAAGGCATGGCCAAAGGACTCGATACTATAGAATGACCTGGTGAATCTGCTGCGTCGTCGACGAATATCCGAAATCAACTCGTCGGATCGGAAACTTTAATCATGCGTTTACCGTAGTTTTCTCCGTGGAGCAATCCGACCAGGGCGGCAGGAGCATTTTCGAGCCCGTCTATAATGTCTTCCTTAATCTTAAGTTTACCTTCTTCAACCCATTGCGCGATTTCGTCACAAGCCTTTCGCTTTTCCGCGTAGAAATCCATGACGATGAAACCTTGCATTTTGATTCGGTTGACAACGAGGATTCCCGGAAGACCAGCCGGACTTGGATCAGGTTGGCCCGTATCGTATTGAGAGACGGCTCCGCAACATGCGATGCGACCGTGCAGGTTCATTTGGCGTAATACATTTCCCAGTATTTCGCCGCCGACGTTATCGAAATACACATCGATTCCATCGGGGCAGGCTTCTTTTAGGGCTTGGAATACGTTTTCACTCTTGTAGTTGATGGCGGCATCAAATCCGAGTTCATCTGTGAGCCATTTACACTTTTCGTCGGAGCCCGCGATTCCAACGACGCGACACCCTTTTATTTTTCCGATTTGGCCGACCACATTACCCACGGCACCGGCTGCCGCCGACACAACAATGGTTTCACCTTCTTTAGGCTCACCCACGTTCAATAAACCAAAATAAGCGGTCAACCCGGTGACGCCAAGAATGGACATTTGATGCGACAATGGTCCGCGCGCGACTACTTTGCCCGCCTGGCGTTCTGGAAGGATCGCGTATTCCTGCCAGTTCCCTTGACCCTCAACTACGTCGCCGACAGCAAACTTTTCCGAGTTCGAGGTGACCACCTGGCTAATGGAGTATCCGTGCATGACTTCGCCCGCCAACACCGGTGACTTGTAGGTTTTCCCTTGCATCCAGGCTCGGTTGGCCGCATCGAGCGACAGGAAAAGCGTACGAACAAGTATTTCACCCTCGCCGGGTTCAGGGAGGTCGCCGTCCCGCATTTCAAAAAGACTGGGGTCCAGTTTTTCCGAAGGGAGTTCTTTGATTACTATTTGGCGATTTACGTCTGACATGGGATTCTCCGATTCAGGTAAAGAAAAACGATTATGTCCGATAATGAACACCGAATCAACTGCTCGTTGAAAGGATGAATGCTGGAGTTGGCTAGAGTAATGGATTTCCCGATTTTTCAACTTCGTGTATTGGGAGCGTTACTGATGTGCCCACCGGCAGTTTGATCGTAAAGCGAGTACCTTTGCCCGGTGTCGAGTCAACCAACAATTCACCACCATGATTTTCTTTGATCATAAAATAAGACACCGACAATCCAAGACCGGTTCCTTTATCGGTCGCCTTCGTGGAAAAGAAAGGTTCAAATACACGCTTACGGGTAGCTTCATCCATTCCCGGTCCGTTGTCCTCGACATCAACACAGATCATGTCGTCTTCACATGTGACACTTAACGTGAACGTCGGCTTTGGCCGATTGACTTCGGTCGGTATTGAATCTGCGTAGTCCTGCATGGCTTCCGCACCGTTGCGAAGTAGGTTTAATAACACTTGCTGAATCTTACCGGAATCACATACCACCTCCGGAAGAAGCTCATCGTAATTCCTGATGATTTCGATTTGACGAAAATCATAATGTTTTTTGAAATCGTAGTCGCTTCCCGCCAGTTCAATACACTTGTCGAGTAATTCACCCATATTGTGAGTCGAAAAAGCAGTGTCGCTATTCCGCGTGAAACTCAACATATTTTGAACAATCGCCGCGGCGCGTTTACCGGATTCGTTGATTCGCCCGAGCATCTGAACGATTCCCGGTCGGCCATATACGAACTGATGTCCCTCATCGTTATGCCTGCACGCTCCGCCGCCTTTTCGTTCGCGGGTAACGTGACGTTCGTCAGTCGATCTTCCATGACTGCGGCAGTTTGGATCATTCCTCCTAAGGGATTGTTAATTTCATGGGCCATACCCGTGGCCAAGCTGCCTACCGAAAGCATTTTTTCAGACTGAATGAACAGTTCTTCGATTCGAACCCGTTCAGTTACATTGTCTACGCGGACAACTGCGCCCTGAACCCCGTCATCCAACAGTGGATATACTGTGACTTCCTCATAGCGAGTCTCGGCCTCTTGTGTTCCCTTGCGGCGCGCGTTGGAACGAACTTCCTGCGTCCTCATCGCCTCATGAATGACATCAATTTCGTTTGCCAGGCCAGGAAACGCTTCCGCCAAGGGCTTCCCTTCAGCCTCTGGTGCACCAGTACCAGTAACCCGTTCTGCCTCCAAATTCCATTGAGTGATTCTACAATCCGGGTCAACACCGACAAGAACCGAAGGCATCGAATCAATAATACTCGTCAAATAGTTCCGCAAATGTTGTAGTTCAAGTTCCGCGACGTCCCGTTCTTGTTCACGAAATTCGATCCGTTCGAGCATTTCATTGAAGGCGTCCGTTAATGATCCTAACTCATCTTCGCTTACTTTTTGCGCCCGAACCTAATAATCATGACGTTCCGATATGGATTTCGCGGTTTCTGCAAGTTGATGTATTGGGGACGTGATAACGCGTTGTAAAGCGACAGCCAAACCGTACGTAAAAAGTAATAACATCGCCAACACGGATAGCATCGACCACACGCTTTTTCGAAGCGACGCCGATAAGTCATCTAATTCAGATTGAATGCCAATCATGCCGATTTCTCGTCCGGCCAACATGATCGGTCGGAACATAATGAGACGCTCTGATTCGAAACGATGACCTTCGTCTTCAAGGGCCAGCGGCCAAGGCGAAGTGACCGCGTCGTCTCTACGGTACGTAGCGAAAAGCGTATCGTCTTCGCCAAAAATACACGCGAAACTGATTTCCTGATTGGAACGTAATGACTTTAAGACTTCTTCCGCGTCTTCGCCGATATCGAACACCAGCGCACCGGTACAATTGTCCGCGAGCATCTGTGTTTGTACGGCGAGATTTTCCACCATTTGTTGTTTAAATGTCATCGAGTTGTACACAATCACGGCCAACCCAAAAGCGACTATTGCCGTCGAGCTTACGGTGACCATGCCGAACACCAGCTTGAGGCGTAGCGGAAGACGTGTCCACAGGCCAACATTCCCGGAGTCGCCGTTCGTATGTTGGACGTTTTCTCTCTTGCCGTCGGCCCTATTAATCATCATCGGCCTCCACAACTCGAGTCGCCACGCGGAGTAATTTTGAACTGAAGTTTACGCCCGCCTTTGAAGCGGCGCTTTTGTGGATTTCAAATCCGATACGATCTCGGGTTTGTACGAATCCGATCATACCTCCATCTTCAACAAAATCTTCCGAATCACTCACAGTCAACACATGGGAGCCTTCTAGTGACGTCAGAGTTCTACGCATATCCGTCCGATCTTGCGTCGGCACAATGAACAGGAGGTGGCATTCCCGTAATGTTTCGGCGGGGGTATCCTGGCCGAAGAATTTCACGAAAAGAGGTCTTCCATTGAATTCCTCGCCGATCACCGGTTCAAAGGCATCGCCAAAAGGGTTCTTTCCCAAAACACCAATCGTGATTTCGGTGTTCGAATCGGCGAATACGTCTTCCGGCCAACGCGTGAAAAGAAGAAACTTGCAAAGAAAACCGGCCTTATAGACATATTCTCGGCTCGGTTCGACCTGGGGATTCGTGGTGGGTGCATAAAAGGCCGTGCAAACAGTCACGACGATTAATATTTTGGCAGTTAACTTCACTAAAACCGAATTCCTACAGAAAAAAGGCTCGAGGTTCGTCTTCGGCGTCCGCCGGAAGTACGGTCTGCAACGGGTCGATCCAAAAGGCAATATTAAATTCCACTTCGGCGCGAATCTCGCCCGCGCGAAAGTGAAACATGCTCCCCCCAATATCCCGTTAAACGGGATAGTTCAAGCGTTTTTCAATTATAGTACAAAAATTAATCGCTGTGCGCCTTTTCTGCCACAACAAAAAATTATCACAGTGTGGAGCCAATTCGAGAGTAACCTAAATGCAGGAATATCATTGAGAGCTTACTTCCTGAAGCTACTTTATCCAAAATAGAGTTTTTGCCGGTCTTTTGGGACCCTGCTCTTCGTTCTCGCGGGCCAAAGCGTTTCTTCACCGACGGTCGTTCAATCCAAAAAGTTCCAAAATGGTGAAATACAGGATATTCACGGTGTGAATCGGCTTTTCTTCCCGTTTCGGCAACGCCATTAAGTACAGTAACCGCATGGGGTTCGGCGAATCAACAATTACGTGTACTTGAAAACAGCATTATTATCACTAGACTTTTTTACTATTAGCAGATAGTATTGCCATTCGGAATAGTGATCGGTTAGCAACGTAGAATTTGGCCGTCGAATCCTCTCTCCTAGGAGAAAGTGGATCAATTCCAACGCGTAGCCCGTTCTAAATTCTCTGAGCGAAACTGATTGAATCGGGAAGTTTGTTTTGAGTTTTATTAAGCGTTTTACCCAGATTTTGACGCCACCGCCCGGTAGCGTCACCCGACAAACCAATGAAATCCCAACCTCTGATGCTCCTGTTGCTGCAAACATTTTGCCGCTTCTGGTCGAACTACTTCAAGACCGCTCTTTGCCGCCGGACGAACTTCGCATGAACCTCGCCCAGTTAAAACAGATCGCATGTGACTATGGCTTGGCCTGGACGGCCGGCGACATTCTCGATTCCATCGAACGTTTACCCGACACTCAAAACGGCGTACCACTCAAAAAAGAGCGAGGGTATGAATTAGCCGCCGATTTCTATCGACAGATCATCAATCAAGAAGTACAAACGATCGGAGGGGAAACGAATTCGCTTGATCGCGACAAGTTTACCGCGACCGTTAAGAAGTTCATGGATTGCAAATTTGGAGCTGAAAAGTATACCCAGGGAATTGGCGCGATTTTTTCCATGGTCGACACCTTGATACTAAAAAGTTGCGATGTTGTTACCGAACGCTCCATCTGTCTCTATTTGGCGACACACATGATAAGTACGGTTCAGGATTGGTCCTCGGAAAAGCAAGAATTTCTCGAACAGCAATTCAATCGGCGTAGACGTCAAGCCGCTCAATTCGGGAAAGAAGCTTCCGATGAAGAAAACAGACTTGTTTCCCAAATTGATACGTCGCTAATTCTTCATTTAAAAGATACTCAGGCTGAAATCGAATTTTTGGCGCGGGGCATAGAGAGACTGACTACGCGGCCCACCATTCCCTTCGACAGAATTCTCGAATCGGAATTCGCGTCCGAGCGCAATGCTCAGGCCACTTATTTGAACGGCATCGTCGATCTGTTGAACACCGGCGGCCCAGCCGTGCTTCGAGCATCAATACTCCACCTTCTCGGTACACTCTATAATGCAGAGCAACGCGGGGCCGGGACTCCTGCGTTTCTGGCTGCAACGAAAATCTTTGAGCAGCAAGCTGACGTCGAGCTCAATTTGGGTTTGGGGAAACTGGCAGGTACACGCGTAACTTACGCCTTGGCGTTGGCCGAAAAAACGGGACGCGCAGATGACATCGGCCGCGTCAAGAGCCGACTCGAGCAGTTTCAATCTCCGCAAAGAAACTCCTTCGCATAAGACTTCTCAAAACCTTTTGTGATGCTTCAGTCGCAATCCCTGGTAGCATTCTGGATATCACTCCTAACCCCGTGGTAGATTGATCGTTCGAATCATTGACGCCCGCTGGTCAATTGCTGAAAGCGAAACTACAAGGAAGCTGACCATGAAACTCTTCGTTCGCAATGTACTGACCACTCTGGTTGTGTTAAGTGCGTGTTCTCCAACGGTGATCGCCGCCGAATTGTCAGGCCCCGTAACCGCTGGTACCAAAGGTGGACCATTCTCTGCACCCACCTTCGACATTTCCAAGTACGGGTACGTAGTTGAAGAATTTTATCTGGATGGCGCCGCCTTTGCCTACAAATTTAAAGAACCTGACGGCCAAACAGACGATGGCGGTTGGGTCACCAAACGACGAAAAGACACGCAGCCGTTTAAATCGCGCATTCTTGTCGTGCGTCCGGCCGAAGCCAAAAATTTCAACGGTACCGTCATTGCGCACTGGCAAAACGTCACTGCCGGGTTTGAACTCGGAAGTGTTACCGAAGGCGAATACCTGCGCGGATACGCGTGGGTCGGAATCTCCGCACAGAAAATTGGTATTGAAGGATACCCCGGTGGAGAACGTATCGCCGGCTTGAAACATTGGGACGAAGAACGATACGGTTCCCTCGAACATCCCGGCGACGCCTATTCCTACGATATTTTTACGCAAGCCGGTCGAGCCATTGGTCCCGATCGGCCGAAGTCTGGTATCGACCCCATGGGCGGACTGCCTGTGAGACGAATCGTCGCCGCCGGTGCTTCCCAATCCGCAGGACGACTGCGAACGTACATTAACGGCGTTCATCCCATCGAAAAAGTATTCGACGGTTTCATTCCCTACATCGATTTTGGAACAACTATTGCCTTCGACCGGGATTTTGGTGGCGGGAGACGTACACGCCACTCTACCCAAATTCGAACGGACATCGACGCGAAAGTAATCGTCGTGAATTCGGAAACCGAAACCCAGGCGTATAGTGTAGCCCGACAACCCGATTCCAAAACGTTCCGCTTCTGGGAAGTGGCCGGTACATCTCACGTGTCGTCGCCACGTCGAGCAAACACGCCCGGAATGGAAAACCCAAATTGGCATTCGTTCCAACCCGTGTATTCCGCATCACTCCGTCACATGCACAACTGGCTGAAAGACGGCACGGCACCTCCAAAAATGCCCCTCGTCGAAATGGTCGGTGATACCATGGAAATCGCCCGCGACGAAGACGGTAATGCGAAAGGCGGTATTAGACTGCCCGAATTGGCTGTCCCCTCAGCGACTCACACAGGGTCAGGAAAACGAGTCCCCGGAGGGAACCGCTTCGCATCCCTCTACGGAAACGCCGTCGATTTCTCCGACGAAAAATTGGCCGGCCTATACTCGGACCAGTCGGCTTTCATGGCCGACTATGACAAGGCGCTCGAGAACTCAGTGGACCAAGGGATGATTTTAGTCGAAGATGCTCCGGCGATTCGTGAAGCTGCGGCTGCGTGGGCGGCGAAATTGAAATAAGATTAGGGCAGGTTTTAAACCTTTTTGACGAAAGCGGTCTTGAGCGCGATGACGGATTTTCCGATCTTGCAGTCCAACCATTGCGGGTCAGAGGAAATCTTGATGTTCTTCACGACTTCGCCGCGCTTCCACGTCTTCGAGGCACCTTTTACTTTTAAGTCCTTGATGAGGCGAACGGAATCGCCGTTGTTCAAAGTCGCGCCGTTGCTGTCTTTTGCTTCCATTCCTGATTAGGCCCTTTTATTGAGTCGGTAATGTCGATAGTCAAAACGTCGTAAGTCCCCGATAGTATACCGTTTTACACATGACATTGCCCGTAGGTGTGCAGCGTTGACAGCACCCGCCTACCTGTTTATGATGATTGGATCCAGATCAAACTGAGAAGTATGGATTCTAACTACTTGAGGACCAGATTATGAAAACGACGAATCGATCTGTTTTAGTGTTAGCGGTGTTGCTCGTGGCAGTGATCACTCACGCAGCGGAAACCCCCGTGGGCGATTGGAAGGGCGAAAGTTCCCGTGGAGAATATACGATTGCCATCACGTCGGACGACGCTGGCACGTTGGCGGGCCAAATGACCAGCGGCCGCGGCCCGAACGATTTAACGAATTTGAAACACGATGGGAATCAACTGTCCTTCACAAACCTTCTTGAATTTAACGGCCAATCAGTCGAACTGAATTTCGCCGGTACGATTGACGGCGATACGTTCACGGGAACGATCAGCACACCCCGTGGTGAACGACCCATAACGCTGACACGTGCGCAAAGCGGCGCCACCGGAATCCCGGACCTCGTCGGTACATGGAAGCTCGTCGGTGAATCCCAATTCGGCACGTTGGAACATACATTCGTCCTCAACGAGGACGGAACCGGCACCTACGCCTCCAGCGGCGAATCATCCGACATTTCGAATCTCAAAGTCGAGGGAAAAAAGGTCACGTTCGATATGACCGTCTACGGTGGACCGCAACCCTATCCCGTCGCCTTCGACGGAGCCTATGACGCCGATGCCCTCACTGGGGACATGATATCTCAGGGGTCCAGCTTCGCGAAATTGACCGCGCCACGTGCCAAAGGCCTCGCACAATGGGCCGGCGTCTGGAAGCTCGTCGGCGAGTCCCGCTACGGTCCCTTGGAGCACGTCCTGACCATCGCGTCCGACGGAAAGGCCAAATACGCGTCCGGAGGCGATGTCTCCGATGTGAGCAACGTCAAGATTGACGGAAGTAAGATAGATTTCAATATGACAGTCTTCGGTGGCGGAGGCAGTTACGATGTAGCATTTACAGGTAAGTTTGACGGTGACGATTTGAACGGAGATGTCATGACGAGTGGCGCCAGCTTCGCCGCTGTGAAGGCGTCGAAAGAATAACGAGTAAATTTCGAGCTCATAGAAAAAGGATAATTTAGAATGGTTTCAAGATTTAGATTCACGCGCGTTCTCTGCGCACTTTTGTTGATACAGATAACATTGATCTTCAATGCGAACGGCGCAGAACTGGAAACGGGTTTCGTTCCGTTATCCACGGAAGTGGACGGACAGAAAAGAGCAGGTGCCGTGTGGCTGCCCGAGGACTACGACCCCTCGAAGAAATATCCGCTCATCGTATTCCTCCACGGCTCCGGCGAAAAAGGCACGGACGGCGTGCGCCAAACGGAAGTGGGAATAGGAAAAGCGATCCGCCAGAATCCGGAACGGTTTCCATGTCTCGTCTATATGCCGCAAAGTCATCCGCAGGGTAACTGGGGCGGACGACCCTCCGGAGACGGTACATCGGCTCACGATCATATCACCGCCGGGATCGATACGTTGCTGAGCGAATACTCGATTGATAAAAAACGTATCTCAATGACGGGCCTCTCGATGGGTGGCATGGGAACCTTCACCTATGGCGCGCAAAACGCCAAACGGCTCTCCGCCTTCATGCCTATTTGCGGGCGAGGTTCAAAGTCCTTCGCGAAGGAGCTGGCAAAAAGGCCTATCTGGATCTTTCACGGCGACGCAGATAGAGTGGTTCCCATCGGCGGTTCAGAGATGATGGCGAAATCGATCCGCGCAGAAGGCGGTGACGTTCAGTTCACCATCTACCCCGGAGTGGGCCACAACTCCTGGGACCGCGCCTACGCTGAATCCCAAGGCGCCGTCGAATGGTTGCTGGAGCAGCGTAAATAGTCGGCGCCCTCGTTGCGTCAGGGTCTCCTGACCCAGACGCCAGCCTGGACCCGGAACGGGTCTTCTCCAATGCCCCGGCTGGAAAAATTCTCGTGAGCCGACAGCTGTGCTATGCTTCCCGCCTACAGTAACCACCAATTAGGAATTCCCATGCCAAACGAAGAAGAAATAATCTGGCTCGACGCCACCGCCCAAGCCGAACTGGTCCGTAACAAAGAAATCTCCGCCTCTGAATTATTGGAATGCGTCATCGCGCGTATCGAAAAGGTGAATCCGACCATCAACGCCGTCATTCGCACCATGTACGACGAAGCACGCGGCGGGGTTGAGGTTTCCGAGACCGACGGCCCATTCGCAGGAATTCCCTTCCTATTGAAGGACGTCATCGCCACATACGAAGGCGTACCCATGACGTTCGGCGCAGAACGCTTCAAAGACTACATCCCAAATCATCATAGCGAGTTGGTCAAACGTTACCGCAACGCCGGATTGAATATTTTAGGAAAAACCAACGTGCCTGAACTCGGCTTTTCGTCCACCACCGAACCCAAATTTTTCGGACCCACCCGAAACCCCTGGGACACCGAACGCATGACCGGAGGATCGAGTGGGGGAGCGGCCGCAGCCGTAGCCGCCGGAATGGTCCCCATGGCCCATGGCAGCGACACCGGCGGATCGATTCGAATTCCCGCGTCCTGTTGCGGCGTCTTCGGATTCAAACCCACGCGCGGCAGAAATCCCCTCGGCCCCGACTTCGGCGATGCCATGGGCGGATTCCTCTGCGAACACGCATTGACCCGTTCCGTCCGCGACAGCGCAGCATTGCTCGACGCGACAGCCGGACCCAGCATCGGCGACCCCTACATGCCCCCGCCCAAGACCGGATCCTATCTCGACGATGTGTCCACCAAGCCGCGCAAACTACGCATCGCCCTGATGACTAAACCATCCCACGACTACTGCGCCGAAGCAGCCATCAAGACCGCCAAACTCTGCGAAGAACTCGGCCACGAAGTCGAAGAAGCCGCACCCAAACTCGACCTCCGCAGCCTCGGCCGCGATTTCATGACCATCTTTTCATCCTCCGCCGCATGGACCGCGGACTACCTCATGCAAGGGCAGGAAGAAAAACTCAAACCCGAAGACTTCGAACCCAACACCTGGGCCCTGCTCGAATGGGGCTGGAAAAACAGTGCGTCCGATTTCATGCTTGCCCAAACCAACCTCCAAAAAATCGCCCGCGACGCCGCCCAATTTTTCGAGACCTACGACATCCTCCTCAGCCCGACCCTCGGAGAACCGCCACTCCTCTTAGGCACCCTAGACCCCACTCCCGAAAAACCCCTCGCCGGAACCTTCCGAGCAGGAAAATTCATCCCCTTCACCAGCCTCGCCAACGTCACCGGCCAACCCGCCATGTCCATGCCCCTACACTGGAACGAAGATGGCCTACCCATCGGCGTTCAATTCCAAGGACGCTTCGGCGACGAAGCCACACTATTTCAATTGGCCGGGCAGCTGGAAGAGGCGAGTCCTTGGGTTGGACGACGGCCTGAGATCGCATGACAGTCACTTAAAAAACGGGCCAGCGGAACCGGTAAAAAAATCCTCGTGATTACCGACGACGGAGAAGTCGTCGAAAGAGGCCTGAAGGGCCGGAAGATTATAGCCTAGGGTCAGGTGCGTTGTGTAAAAACAACGCACCGCAGCCCTAGGTAATCTAGAGAAAGAACTGAAAGGTCTGAAGGACCGACAGAACCTACACCCACGTCAGACTTTTTCACCAATCCGTTGTCCCCATGACGTGACTCAAAGAATAATGGTACTCAGGATTCACAAAAAGATCGAGATGGAAATCGGTATACTCGTAATTAGGGTGATACTTGGACTGGAGGCTTTCTGGGTATTCTACTGAGATGAAACCAACAGAATAGGACGAGTTCAAATAATGAAATATCCTGAAACCTTTGCCTATTTCTATTTCCGTGGATTCGACTGTTCGCCGGATAAAATCGGCGAGGTTTTGTCCTTAAATGCTTCCGAATCTTGGAACGTCGGTGATTCGTGGACCATCGGCGATCCAAATCGGAAACGCAAGGAAAGTTGTTGGAAATTCAATGCTACACAAATCATCGACGGCGATTTTAGTTCTAATGTTCACATGGCATATCTATTAGAGATTTTAGAACAACGAGAAAGTAAGTTAAGGGATCTGCCTCGTGGTTGCGGGATTGGATTAACTTACGTTGTCACTCGCTATCACAACAACATTTACATTGAGTTGACACCCTCGATGATTCAAAGAGCGGCGGCGTTGGCTCTCAGAATAGATTATGATGTTTACGCGTTGGGTGACGCGGAATAAAGAAACAGGGGACAGCCATCTGTTCGTGGCACTAAAGAGACGCCTGTCCCCGGTTCCTTATTTCACCATTTCCGCTTGCCCTTCGCTGGTGTTTCCACTTCCGTCATGCATGGTGAAATTCAGTAAGCCGTTTTCGGCGTCAATAGTGCCGGAAAGACCTTGTGGTTTCTGACCCGGAATCGCCATTTTGCATTCGAAACTCATATCATCCCAGACGAAATCGTATAATCGCGCGCGGCCTGCAAAGGTTCCGACGGGTACATACCACCCACCATCACCTTCCCGTGGCAGATGGATGCCCATAACTTCGACGGGCCCATTTGCTGAACGTCGGTTCTCGAATTTGAACACCTCCGACGGAAACTTCGCTACCAGTTCGTCAATCTTGACCAGAACGGGATTCACCTGTTCTCTGGGGCTCACCCCTTCATCCACAATGTAATCTACGAAGCCGATGAGCATTTCGTCTTCCGATTGAAGCCCAAACGCGATATCCCTCGAGGGATCTGGGTTATTCGGATTGCTTTCAGAATTGTCGAAATGGGCGATACACTCAATTCGCGTCCCTTTCGGAACCGAAACAGGTGTTTCGAATTCGAAGCCACTCTGCCAATTGAAATCGTACTCGCTCACTTTCAAGAGATCTTCTACGTTTCCGTCTGGATAATGTGCTTTGAAAAGGAAATCTTTCCCACGATAATGCATGTGAGGCGCTAGGCTAATGATGTGACTATCCTGAGAGAAGGTATGGTTCGAGCGGGCTTCATAATTCGGATCGCCGGCCGGGATAAGGAACTCCGCATTCATCACCCAAAGATTGACCAACTCTTTCTCTACTTCATCTTTATCGGCAAAATAGAGCCCGACTCTCGTCTGATCCGTGGCCGCGGTTCCCGAAGGGTGATAGTGCATATCACCGCGGAGAACTGCATCTTTCGACAAGATCTTTCCCATTCCCTCGGGAAACACCATGGGTGAAGCGCCTGCTGCCCAAGCGCCAAGCCATCCTTGCGAGTTGTTTGGACTGCCGTCGCCTGACCAGAGAATCATATGGTGCACAACAGAAGGATCGCCTGGTTTAACTTCCATAGCCCGAATCCAACGATCTTCTGGGAATTCTGTCTTCGCGAAAAAATCATGAAAATGGTCGGTTCCTTCGGCCGGCACATCGTAGGTGCCAAAAGTGATGATGTAATCGGGCTCGCCCAGTTGCCATTCATCAGCCGGTGGAAACTCCGGCAACGCTGGGAGATCCGCCGAGTCGCCTTCTTTTGAACCCTGTTTTATCCATCGTTCAATGGTTCCAATTTCGACATCACTCAAGCGCTTATTATCCTTCCACGGACCATAGCCCTCGTCCACTTTCCAGGGCGGCATCACGCCAGTAGTCACGTTCTTGAGTATGGACTTCACCCAAGGCCGCGCTTCTTCAAAACTCCGAAGCGACATGGGCGTCGTCTGTCCCGGCCGATGACACGTGACGCAATTATCAAAAAGAATCGGTGCCACGTCTTTCGAAAACGTGGGCTTGGCCGGAATGGAATCAGTAGAGGCGAACGCGGTCCCTGAACCAACTGCGGTAACGTGTGCAGTTATAACGAAAGTTAACATTAAGCGATAGTGAATCATGCTGTCGATCTCCTGGTGAGCCAGATATAGTTCTATTGTTACCAATCTAACGCAAGGTACGTACCAGTTCATCGGGACTTCATAAATCATTGTTGGTCAAGTACTTAATCAATTACTTCAGAATGTAAGGCAAACGAAAGCGGTCAATTTCGCCCTCCAGAACACCCGCCGCCTAATTCATTGGCGAATCCTACCACTAAAACCGGAATACATCTGCGGTGAGGATGATAGGCTCGTGCTAGCCCTGAGTAGCGATGGATGCGCGACGGGAAAGAGCTAGTTTTTCAATAGCTCCACAGTCACCGCGTTTAGAGAATCCCTTCTAGTTGCCAACCAACCCCATCCGCACATCATCGAACTCCACCGTCCCCTTCGAAGCCTTCAGGGTATTGAACAACGTCCACGTCCCCGCGACAGACTTCACCGTCGTCGAATACTCTTCCCAATCAGTCGTCACATCGAACGTGGCCGTGACCGCATTCGCACGAGTCCAAATCTGCTGCCCCTGAAATTCCGTGATGACTTGAGCTTGCGCGCCGGGTGCCGTGCCGCGGATCGAGGCGGTGATGGTGTAAGTCTCAGTTCCGTCCGTCGCGCCGGGGAGGAGGTCGCCGGTCGCATCCGTCGGTTGATGGACGAATTCGCCCGCGTCGAGCCGGATGAAGTAGTCGCCGTGCGCGGCCTTCGCAGAATCCTTGATGCGTTCGACGCCGTCTTCCATGTAGCGCCAACCGTATGCGCCGAAGGGGGCCTGATATTCGAAACTGCCGTTCGCGAAATCGCCGTTGCGTCCGAAGCCGTCGACTATCTCTACAGGGTTCACCCGTTTCCATTCCGGGTTGACCGACGCCAGATGGTCCATCAACATCTGAGCCTCCCCGCTGTGTTCCCATTGCGACCCATGCCATTTTTCCCACAGCCACGCATAGAGAAATGCCGTCACATTCGGGTCGCCGATTTCCTTCACCACGTCCGGCGAATAATTGGCCGGTTCCTTCACATCCCAACCATACGCATTCATCAGAACAATATGTGGATCCGGTCCGTACACGCCACGCAAATCCGACACGACATCCTTATACCGTTGCCGAATCGTGTTTTCATCCGCGCCATTAATGTCATTTGCCCCGGCGTTCACCACGATGATGTGAGGCTTAAAGCCGCTCCGATACCGCGCGTCCTGGTCTCTGAAATTCTCCGAAAAAATGAAGTCCCTTACATTATTATCGCCCCGGTCCGCCAACGTCGCGCCACCCAACGCCTCCAAATGCATCTCCGCACCCAGCATCCGCGTCACCATCGCCGGATACGCGTAATACGTCCCGCTATCCCCAGTGTTCTTCTCGCTGTACAACGAAGTCCCATCCATATTCGAATCCCCAAAAAACTCGATTCGCAATTCAGGACGTGCGGGAGGGGGTAACAATTTCCCATCGATTTCAAGGCCACGAAACGTCGTCTTGTTCGAAGTGAACGTTTCTTGAAAAAGCTCGACCGTGTGCACGCCCGGCACAAGGTTTTCCGCCAATGTGTAGGTACCTGGACCCGGAACCATATATAGACGCTCCGCGTTCGGTACTCCATCAACCACGACCCGATACTGTTTCTTCCGCGTCGATACGTCGAAAGCCCCAGTGATTTTCGTCCCATCAAATCTCACGACGATACTCGACCCCTGCCAAACCACCCACGGCGCTGCCGGAGCATCAAAATTCCAACGCCCGTGATACTGAATGTTGGTATTGTCCGGTGAAATCTCAGCCGCACTTATATACGGCGCAAAACAAACACCCAAACACAGAATCAGTACGTTGCTCAAACCATTCGCTTTCATTTTCCGAGAACCCCTTGTTCAGCGCCGATAGTAATTACCAACGATACTACATCCCCACCGGATTCCGGAACAAGCACGTACCCTCGGCCGCCAAATCGCCCTACCAAAAAAATCCCCGCACGCTAAAAAATCACGTGCGGGGAAATAGTTTTTTGGTGGGCCCTGAAGGACTCGAACCTTCGACCAAGGGATTATGAGTCCCCTGCTCTAACCAACTGAGCTAAGGGCCCGTAGAAGGGAGGCCTATCATATTCGTTTCGGCCTCCCGGGTACAAGCGGGTTATTGAGTGGTGAGACTCCATTCCACGAAGTTTTTGAGTTCGCGGGCCCGGGTTGGGTGGCGCATTTTTCGGAGTGCCTTGGCTTCTATCTGACGGACGCGTTCGCGGGTCACGTTGAACACGCTGCCGACTTCTTCGAGCGTACGGGGGTAGCCGTCACCGAGCCCGAAACGGAGGCGAAGTACTTTTTCTTCACGTTCCGTCAATGAGCCGAGGACTTCATCGAGGCGTTCTTGAAATACCGTAAACGCTGTAGCGTTGGCCGGTGATTCCGCGCCTTTGTCTTCGATGAAATCGCCGAAGCTACTGTCGCCGTCATCACCCACAGGCGTTTCGAGGCTGATGGCTTCTTGAGCAATCTTCAGTATGCTGCGTACTTTATCCGCGGACATTTCCATTTCTACGGAAATCTCTTCCGGCGTTGGTTCGCGACCTAGCTCTTGAATCAAGCGACGACTGGTGCGAACCAGTTTGTTGATCGATTCAATCATGTGTACTGGAATACGGATCGTCCGCGCCTGGTCCGCGATGGACCGTGTAATGGCCTGGCGAATCCACCACGTGGCATACGTACTGAATTTGTAACCGCGTTGGTATTCGAACTTGTCGACAGCTTTCATCAAACCGATATTTCCTTCCTGAATCAGATCCAGGAACGACATTCCACGGTTCGTATATTTCTTACCAATACTCACCACGAGACGGAGGTTGGCTTCCACCAATTCCATTTTTGCCGAGTAGATTTTTTCCTCTTTGTCTTTGATAGTATCGATCAAGACGGAAATCTGATCCGGGTTCAAACGTGCATCGTGTTCGATCTGGTCGATTTTTCGCTGAGCGATCATCAACCGACGTTCAGCATCGATCAGGATTTCACGTTCAATGCCTATTTTCTCTGCGGCTTCCGGGTTTTTGTGCGTCTTGCCAGCCATCTTCAAGATTTCGGGCTGTGAAAAACCGATTTCGCGTTCTACGCGATCAATCTCATCTTGGGCCGCAGCAATCCGTCGTTTGAGCCCTTTGATTTTCCGGGCGATCTTCATGATTTCTTTGGACTTCAATTTGAATTCGTCTACGATTCCCGCCTGCTTCTGACGGATTTCTTCCATCTTCTTGTCGATACTAGCCGAAGTCTTATCGGTCAGGCCCGAACGTGTCAGGCGCTTCTCTTGCTTCTCCAATTCTTCCGACAGATCGATAATCTGTTCGATCAGAATAGGCAGTCGCTTGACGAATTTATTCTGCTGGCGAATATCTTCAATTTCGCTGATCTGAGTAAAGCTCAAACGCCCGGCCATGATACGAGCCGCAATCATCTGAATTTCTTTCAGTGTAAACGGGGTGCTCATTAACACGTCCGTCAAATCATTTTCAGCAGCTTCGATCCGTTTGGCAATTTCGACTTCCTGCTCTTTCGTCAAAAGAGGAACCCGTCCCATTTCACGAAGATACATACGGACAGGGTCATCGGCACGCTCAAGTTTGGCAGCCTGCGCATCGCGGCGAATTTCTTCCTTCCGCGCTTCACGTGCAGCTTTCTCCTGTTCGCGTTGCTTCTCGGCATCGAGTTTTAGATCTTCCACAACGTTAACGTTCAGGTCGCTCAGAGTGACCATGACATCGTCAATTTGTTCCGCGGTAGCCGTCTGAGGAAGGATGTCATTCAAATCGTCAAAGGTCAGTTTTCCCTTTTGCTGTTTAGCCAGGAGAACTGCTTTTTGGCGCCCTTTTTCAACCGTAATATCCGTCTTCTTTTTACCGTTTAACTTTTTCTTCGCAGGGGCCTTCTTAGGTGCTTTGCTGGCAGAAGTTTTTTTCGCCGCTTTTTTGGGCGCTGGTTTCTTACCGGCTTTGGCTTTGGTCGCTGCTTTCTTCGTCACAGTTTTCTTCTTTGCTGTCGGCATATTTCTCCTCGATATCTAAGTTTACCGTTGCCCATAAAGATCAATATCTCTAACGGGCAAAATGTTTCTTAATTTTTTCCTAATTGTTCTATTTGCTTGTTCAAGTCGATGATTTTTTGCGCAGCCATCAATGCATTTTTGTCGTCATTGGAACGTTCCGCCATGTCCATTTCACGTTCAAAGTGAGATCGCTGGCTTTCCAATGTCGATTTGATATGGCCCTGTATAAATTCATCCACCAATTGGTGTTCATTTTCGCCCCAGCGATTTTCACGTACCGACGCGGCCGCATACAAGATTCGCGCGCCTTCGCCCTCCAGTCGGCCAAGTACATCTGTTGAACCATCCTGGAACAACGCTTCCATCACTTCCCATAAAGGAGAGGCGGGAAGACGGAGGTTGCTTATCTTCTCTTTTGCGTATTCCAGTTCGCTTTCCTGGTTTATCAATACCGCGATGAAATCACATTCGTGTGCGTCAAGGACGTATTGCGTCTGTTCCGGTCGCGTTTCTTCTTGGCGTACTGTATTTTTTTGCTGACTACCGACACGTCGAAATTCATCCAGCAGTCGATACGGATCCAATTTCAATTTCAAAGCCAAATGACGAACATATTCATCCTGACGGGAAATGTCGTCTATTTGCCGGAAAATCTCGAACATCTCATGGGCAATATCAGTGCGCCCCTCAATACTTCCCGATCTATCCTGATTCATGCGCACATAAAAGGACACAAAGTCTTCCGCTTCTGCCGCCCGTTTCCGAAATTCATCTGCGCCGGCCGAAAGAATATAGTCGTCCGGGTCCATTCCGTCCGGAATATCGAGCGCCCGAACCGTCAAACCCGAAGAGGCCAATATACCGATTCCGCGCAACGCCGCCTGGATACCTGCTTGATCGCCATCAAATACCAATAACACTTCAGGCACATATCGTTTCAGCAGCAGCGCCTGATCCGGTGTCAACGCGGTACCACACGTGGCGACCACATTGTGAATTCCGGCGTCCACACATCGCAGCAAATCGAAATATCCCTCAACCAAAATGGCTTGCTTAGTTTCACGTAAGGCGTCCCGCGATTCATAAAGTCCATAAAGCACTCGGCTCTTCTTATAGATTGTATTCTCGGGCGAGTTCATATATTTCGCTGGACTGTCGCCCAAGTCGCGACCGCCAAATGCGACGACCCTTCCCGAAGTATCTCGAATCGGAATCATGACCCGATTTCGAAACGTGTCGTAGATTCCGCCGTTGTCTTTTCGTTTTGCCAATCCCGATTGAGCAATCAACGAATCCTTGTACCCTTCCTTGCGAAGTACATCGACCAGATTGTTCCAACCGTCGGGGACATATCCCAAACCAAACGACCGAATCGTTTCTTCGTTCAAATTCCGAGTCGCAACGTA
>Ga0315336_1001400_pt1 | contig 47474 bp, 35 predicted proteins | sample ASW5metaG_FD_204512 | JGI IMG/M metagenome (GOLD analysis project Ga0315336, IMG submission 204512) | Ammonia-oxidizing marine archaeal communities from Monterey Bay, California, United States - ASW #5 | ecosystem: Environmental > Aquatic > Marine > Intertidal zone | place: USA: California...
TTCAGAGCGACAAAGGCCCCTCGGGAGTTGGACAGTTCGTGCACCGCGCGGGCGGCGACCTCCTTGCCCGTACCCGTCTCGCCAAGAATCAGGATGGCCCAGGGCATGGGTGCAAAGGCCCGAATGGCCCGGGCCACCTCCAGCATCTGCGCGGATCGACCGATGAGATTCGGCAGCGGTTGCACCCGATCACGCTTCGGTGCCTTCGACGAGGTCGGCGCGCCCAGGACCGCAGAGACGAGCTGGCAGAGGGCCTCGGTTCGCGCCCGGGATCGGGCGTCGAAGCGCTCGGGTCCGGTGTCGTCGGAGAGGTAGAGCACGCCGTTTTCACCGACGGCCACACAGCCCACCGACCGCAAGTCCAGGGCGAGAACACTGGGCGCGTCCTGAAACTGGTCGTCGTTGATGGCGTCGGCAATCCACAGGGGCCGGCCTGTCTTCGAGACCTGCCCGACGAGAGACTTCGAGATCTGGTCGAGCCCGGGCACGCTGCCGGTGTCGCCGTGGGACGCCATGCCCTTGATCTTGCCGATCTTGGAGCCGGAGCCCTTGCGCCAGGTCAGCGCCCAGGCGGCCTTGGCACCGGTCTGTTCGACGACGACGTCGACCAACACCTGCAGCATCGCGTACCGACCGCCGGCACCCACGATGTGCGGGAGGGTCGCCGCGGCCCATTCCAGCGCGTCCAGCCGCGGATCGACCTCCGTTTCAGCGCCGGGTTGCTCTGCGCGGACCACGAAGTGAACGGCGTTGCCGAGTACGATCTCGGCGCCCAGTTGAACCTCGACCTTGCCCTGGATGGGTTCGCCATCGACCTTGGTCCCGTTCTTGGTCTCCAGGTCTTCGACCCAGATGCTGTCGCCTTCCAGCCAGATCGACAGATGCCGCGTCGAGACCCGATTGTTGTCGACCGCCCAATCGGAATAGGCCGAGCGGCCGAGGAGCAATCGCACGGTGCTCAGCGGTCGGACTTCAGTACGTCCTTCGTCCGTTTTGTGGCACAGGAATGGCACCGAGCGACTCCTGGGCGCAGGGCTACTCGAACATCAGGGAAAAGGCCACGTCGGACTTCTTCGTGTGATCGACCATGGAGCGCACGTACAGGGTCACGAAGTAGGTGCCCGTCGCCGCGGGGATGAACTTGAGCGTCGGCTCGCGGTTGTCCAGGGTGTCGCGGACGACGATCTTGCCCTTGCTGTCGTAGAGGATGATGTCCAGGTCGCGCACGTTCTTGTCGGCGCAGGTGAGCACATGGTAGGTCTGACCCTTGAGGAGCGTCGTCTGATAGTGCCGGGCGCCCCCGTAATCCAGGACGGTCGAGGACTGGGTCCGCAGCTGCTTGTCGGTCTTGTAGCTGTCGGCGATCTTGGCCTTGATGCACTCCTCGATGCCCGTCTTGTCGGCGTGGGCAACGCTCGCGAGGAACATCAGGGGCAGCAGGGCGAGCTTCGCTTTATGGAACACGGCGTCCTCCGGGCAGAGCATCCTCACTCAGGTCGGTGCCCGGCGTCCACGCGCTATTTGCAGGGAATGTCTGCGGCCGGGAAAGGATGCGGTGGCGGCGGTCCGCCCAGGTAGAGGTACTCGACGAGGTACTTGAGATCATCGGCGGTTGTCGAGGCATCGCCGTTGGAGTTCAAGGCCTGGGAATGGGCGACGCCCTCGTTCCAGTAGGTCGAGCGGAGGGTCTGGGCGATGTCGGCCACGTCGACCTCGAGGTCGTTGTTCACATCACCGCGGACGAATGGAGCGATGTTCATGGCGCGCACGTACTTCGACTCCGCCCCCTCGACGGGAGAAGTCCCGAGCAAGTCGGCGATCAGTTGTTCCATGACGCGTAGATCTGCGACGAACGCCGCTTCTGCCCCAGGGTATTGCTGCGCCACAGCCTCGGTCCCCGCTTCGAGCTCAATCTCGATCTCCCGAAACTCCCCGAGGGACGGCGGACGGCTCCGCTCGCCATCGATGAAGTCCAGATACGGCGCAGCGGCGTAGACCCATGAGCGATTGACGCTGATCTGCATCGCATCCCGACTGTCCGCAACACACTCTTGCACCCCATCGACGTAGTCGACCTCCACGTGCAGACGCTCTCGCTTCGTCACCATCACCACCATCGGATGCAGGTCATACGCGGCACCGACGGCCTCGAGGGCATCCGCGACCTCCTTGGCGGGAAGCATGGTCACCTGCTCGTCGCCCTCGCCGAGGACACCGCTCTGCAGGATCGGCATGTAGGCGGCCGGGTGCCAATGGCGCGGCGGAAGCTGCATCCAACAATCCTCATCCGCCTCTCCCTCACAGACGATGGAACACTCCGGCAGCTCGGTACAGTCATCGGTAGCATCGGCATCGAAGGGCGGAAATCCGGCGCGGAACTTGAAGCGGCTCTCCACCAACTCGTCACCGTCGCGCCGACTGGCGTGGATCTCCATGCGCGTGGGCTCCTCCTCGCACAGGGGAACCTCGAGCGAATAGAGCTGGGCCTCGAAACTCCTCAGATCGTCGAGGCTTCCAAAGCGCTGTCGGAATCGGTACGCGCCGCCTGCAGCGAGGAGATCGCCGCCAACCGTGTCGAGGTAGATGTCCAATGTCGCGATCTCCCCGCAACAATTGTCCTCGTTGATCGGCTCCATGTCGTAGGAAATGACCCCGTCGATGTCCGGTGCCGTCCAGGGGGCATCCTCGATGACATCCTCGAGGTCTTCGAACAGGTTCTCTGCAACGTCGTCGAAGTCCTCATCGTCCTGGGACAACGGCAGCGTGCGTTCGACCTCGTCGCGATATCCCACGGACTGAGTCTGGGGCGGCACGACCGGGGCGGTGAGATCGAGCGCACTATCGGCCAGCGCCGGGCAGTCCTCGACGGCGGGCGCCGGATTGGATGCACAGTTGTCGACGACCCACAGCAGGGACGCGTTTCGCTTCTCGCCACCACACTGCGTGTCATAGACCCGGCTGGCGATGAGTTCTTCGCAACCGGCGGCTTCGTCGCAAGCCCGACACAGCAATTGGCCATTGGGACCCACCGCGCCGCCGCAAGCCGGCAGAGGTGACGTGCCGTCTTCCCGACACCCAAAAAGGGCCGCTAAAATGGCCATATACGCGACAACACTCGTCACGGAGACCTCCGCCGACACTCCTTGCGTATCGAGGTGGCGTCCGCACGGGAAATCGAATCGGAGAGGAGGAGCGCCTCGTCGCAGCGATCAAGCACCACCAACGCCTGGGCGCGCATGAGTGCAATTTCCACGGCCTTTGGGGCCAACTCGGGGTCGTTCAACAGTTCCGCTGCGAGACGCTCCACCTCGAGCGGTCGCGCCAACGAAGCGAGGGTTCGAAGCGTGCCCAGACGGGCCTCCGCCACGAGAACGCCTCCCGGATAGGCCTCGAGGTATTCGGTATAGCCTTGCAAAGCCGCCTCGTGACGCCCGTCTTCCCAGGCGTCCACAGCGACACGATACCTGGCGAGCTCGACGCCGAGAGTCGGCGCGGGGGCATCGTCTTCGACGTCGGCAGGGACAGGGGCCGCTTTTTCGACCGGCTCGTCGCTCGCGGACGACGCAGGATCGGCCACCGTTTCTCCGACCACCTCGGGCGCGGGGCGAGGGCTATCGGTTTGCAACGGGGCCACAACCGCCTCGAGCGGCGGAGTCACGGCGACTGTTTCCGCCACCGGCGGCTGGCTCGGTCGGAGGTCCGGGAGCGATTGCGTCTCGAGCGGAGCGACTGGCGCGACGACCCACGCCAGGGCCATCAGAACGGCCACGACTGACCCAGCGCCGATCCCCAGTGCTGCAAGCCAGGACGAAATCGCCGGAGGCGGCGCCGCGGCGTTGGCGACGATGGCCGCCTCCATCGCGACCAGATCGTGGGCTTCGAGGGCCGCGTCAAAGTCCTCCATTCGAATACCGGTCTCCGCGGCGAATTCGGGGTCGTCGACGAGGCGGGTGGGATCGGCATTCATGGCTTCTCCTCGATGGATTCACGCATGTGAGCGCGAAAGGCGGCCCGGGCGCGGTGCAAGCGTGTCCAGACAGTATTGACGGAAATATCCAGCATCTCGGCGATCTGGGCGCCACTGAAACCCTGTTGCTCGAACAGGACGAACACCTCTCTGAAGGTCTCCGGAATGGCCAGGATGCCCTTCTGGATCAGCATCGCGTGCTCTCGTCGGGAGAGGTCTTGTTCGGGCGTGGCGGATCCGAACCGCGGCACGTCGCGCTTGAACCGCTCCATCACGTCGCGGTAGCGGCTGCGCGAGCGCCAGTAGTGGCGGACCTTGTTCATGGCGACCCGATTCAGCCAGAAGCGGATTCGCGGCGTATCCACTAGCTCTTCCCGATGTTGATGGGCGAAGATGAAGACCTCCTGAACGATGTCGTCGGCCACGTCGTGCCGGCCGGTCGCCGCGTAGACCACACGAAGCACGTCCGCGCCGTGGCGCGCAAAGAGCTGGCCGATATCGGGTGGCGTGGCGGTCCTCCTGGCGGGCTGTGTGGATTTCAACGCTACCGCGGTCAAGGAATCTCCCCTTCTCGGCCCCTCAGTCCCGGTCAGCGCTCAGACCTTCCCAAATCGAGCCAGACGACCTCCCTGCGGTCGATAGTCTGCCTCGAAGCATCAGTTTCGTGACGCGCAAGCGCGCCACTGGGAAGATTCCATTCACAATCGACACTCAAACCGGAGGGCGCAAGCGCTATTTCCTCCGGTTTGGGCGCCGACCGTGAACGGAATTCTTCAATTCATTCCGCAGGGCGTCGCGGCGACCTGACTGGCCCAGTCCTCGCCGCCATCGGTGGGTTGGCGCTGCCAGCTGACGCCCCTGGCCTGGTCGTCGTACCAGACGCGATCGACGAGGCACCCGGGACCGCGGGTCTTCTGGAGCCGAATGCCTCCGTACTCCTTGTTCAGGTTGAACCCGACGTGGGGGATGTCCGGTTCGCTCTGATCGGACCGACCGTCGGCGATGATGAGCAGGCACTCCCCGGATTCCAGACTGCCCTCGGGTAGGACGGACGTGATTTCGAACGGGGAGTCGTCCCGGACCAGCGTGTAGGCGCTGGTGTCGGCGATGGGACCTCCGCCGTTGTAGAGCTCGATCCAATCCGGGTAGGCCTCCTCGCCTTCATCATCGGGATCGAGGAGCCAGGTATCGATGTTGTTGGCCATGAACTCGTTGATGCACAGGCCCGAACACCGGACCGAGTCCTCGGCGTCGAGTAAAACCGCGGCACATTCGGGTTGGTACTCCACCCCACACCCGGCCAGAAACAGGAGTACCGTCGACCTCATCGAAGATCTCCCGGGGTGGGTTCGCGGGTCACCTGCCAGTCCCCATCGATACGCGAGTAGGATAGCGTCTGTGCCAAGGGTGGATAATCGACATTCTGCACGCAACCCCCAGCCTCGCCAATTCCCTCTAGTCGAAGAAAGCCGTCGGAGGTCCCCTCGAGGTCGAAGGGCAGCACATGGGGCGAGCCCCCTCGACCTGGATCGGCGACCAAGAGCTCACACCCTTGCGGGCGGAGATTCCGTACGGGCAGCGTCACGGGCAACGGGGCGAATGGATTGGCCTGATCGTGGGAGACGATCCGGTAGATCTCGGTGCGAGCTCGGACGTCGCCGAGATTGCAGACCTCGATCCAATCGGGCCGATAGTCATCGGAATCGTCGGTCGGCCCCCCATCGGTCTCGAGGATGGTGGCGTCGTCGGTGGCTTCCGAATCGAAGATGAACTGGCCCTCGGCACTCATCACCTCGGTGATCAGCAAGCACTGCGCGCCGACCTCGACGTCGACGATGCACGCGCAGAGAAGCGGGAGTACAGAAATGCAACGTTTCACGAACCCTCAGTCCCGCTGGTCGCCGAGACCTTCCCGCGGCCGACCCATCGAACCCCGGCGAACAGAGAGGCGATGGGCTCGAACGGATCCGCAGCATCGGCCTCGGGCAGTGCGCCGACCGCGTCATACCTCGCTCGCACCAGGGCTATCTCTCCCCCGGCAAACAGCTCGAGGCCGTGGGTCGGCAGCCACCCCAGCTGGGTACCGATCGTGCACCTCGGCTTGGTCCCGGATTGGTTCTCGACGAATCCACTCCCCCAGTGAACGGCCACGCCGGGCCGGATGAACGCCGCGGGCAGCACCCTCTCCGAGGCCGCGACCCGAAGTCCAACGCCTATCGCGGCCCAGCTCTGATGGACTGCCGGGCCGCCAAAGACCTGTCGGGGGCCGGAATAGCCGGCGACCATCTCGGCATACGGTCGCAGGGTTCGGGAGCTGAATCCAAGCCCGGCATCGAGCTGGACGCGGCCCGTCACCGGGCCGAGGGTCGGGCCGACGGCGACACCGATCCAGCGTGCGGTTGTCGGCGTTGGAGAGCCTCCTTCGAAGACCCATTGCGGGAAGACCTTCAGGGCCTCCTGCGCAGACAGGACCAGCATCAACGGCACCGACCCACAGTCGATGGCCGACACCGGCTTGGTGTCTTCCCACAGGACGTCCGACTGATGGCGGATCGACAGCTCGATCTGCCGCACATCGTCGACCGCCACGACCGAAACGCGCCAGTCGAGCACTCTCAGGACGGCGTCCGGCAAGACCTGCATCTGAAGTCGGAGGGCGTCGGCGTCCACACACTCGGTGTCATCGTCGATCTCGATGCCGGCGGCCAGTGCTGCGTCCTCCACGAGGAGCAGGGCGGCAAGTCCAAACACGGCGTTGGCGGTCAGGCCCATTCGCCCCACTCTGCCGAGGGCGGCAGCGTTTGACAAGCCTCGAAGGAATGCGCCTTTTGCGCGCTACCTGTGAACGCCCGGGATTCCCGCGTCTACGACGAGCACCTCGCCCTGGCGGTCCATGACGTACAGGTGGTCTGCCTCCCATCCGCCGACGCCAGAACCGAAGTGCACCGAGGTCAGGACCCGGTCGGACCCGTCGAAGTCGACGTACACGATGGGCACGCCGTCCGCGCCGATTCGGAACAGCTGACCGTCCATGCGCACCACGTAGAGGTTGCCGCAGAGGTCGGTGGTCATGCCGTCGAGGAAGCCTCCTGCTTCTTCTTCGTCTTCTGCGCGCTCACTGGAGGCACTCCGGTCGCTTCCACCCGTTCCGAGCACAATCTGGGTGAGAACCGTCCCCTCTCCCGAGACCAGGTCGACCGCCCAGATCACCCCTGTGGACTCGTCATTGGCGTACAGCGTCTGCAGGTCCGGGGACAGCACGAGGCCATCGAGGTCGGCGCGTTCGACCTCGAGCACGACCTCTGGCGCGTACTCGCCGTAGGCATCGACCTGCACGATCCGATCGATGTCGCTGACGAACAGCCTGCCATCGGGGTGCACCGCCAGAGAGTTCGGCGCCCGCATGCCCGCGTGCAGGACCTCGCGCCCGCCCTCGGAGGTGATCCGCATGAGCGCCCCCTGGTACTCGTCGACGACCGCGAGCGCGTCATCTGGGAGGACCCGCACGGCCCCGATCTCGGTCGCATTGTAGGGGGCGACGACCTCGGGATCGCCATCCAACGGCGTCCGCAACGCGACCCGCGAGTTGTCGGGCAGATTGACCAGGTAGCCATGCGGGTCGAAGTCGAATTCCTCGGAGGGTTCGATGTGGGTCAGGGCCGGCTTCTGCCTGGGCAGCGGTGGCTCGACACAGACCTCATGCCAGTCGGACTCGGCAGGGACGCTGGTGTCGATCTCGGTGGTGCATCCGAGGCACGACAGGACCAGGCTTGCAACGGCGATGCGTGGGAACATGACTCCCTCCTTCTCACGTACATTCCCGCTGGCGCTGCAGACCTTCCCGAATTCCCACAGGTAGACTCGGCGCCTCCTCGAGGTGACGTTGCTCGCACCGCTAGCCCTGGTTGCGCTGTCCCTGGTCGCCGCAGCGGGACAGCCAGAGCCCTGGCCGGGTCGCGTCCGCGTCCAGGGACCCGAGTCGACCGGGGACTTCCCGAAGTGGGACCCGGCCCTGACTGAGGGGTCGGCCGGCTTCGACCGAGAGCTGGCCTGGGACGCCGCCGTTGGGCTTCAGACCCAGCGCGGCGCCTGGTATCAGCGGGTGGCGGGTCTGCGCGTCCTCCGCGGACTGAAAACGGTCGATGCAGAGGGCCTCGAGGCCGATCGCCTGCACGTCGAGACGTTCTTCCGAGATCGCGGCTGGAACCAAGCCGCCGTCTCTATCCGCAGGGAGGAAGGGGGTCTGGACGGGGTCGAAGACATCTTTTTCATCGTCGAGGCGGGACCTCGAGAGGGAGACGTGCCCATCGCCCCCGACGTGCCCAGACAGCCGAGCGGATGGCAGGTCGACCCGGTCTTCAGCGCCCTCGGACGCGGGACGGCACTCTCGGTCTATTTCGGCGTGCATGGAGACTGGCTCGACGACACCGAGCTGCCCGATCAACTGGAGGTCCACGGGGAGATGGGGCTGCGGGCCTTCAGCGAGCCCAGCTCCGACGTCATTCTCGGACACAACATCGGGCCCTGGACCGACGGCCACATCGAGTTCAGCGAAGGGCTGGGCGAGGACACCGCGATGTTCACGTCGCTGGCCGTGCGGACCAATCTCTGGCCCACCGTCGGCGAGGGCGGGCCGGAGGGCAGCATCGGGCTTCGCTGGGGCCGTTTCAAGCCGATAACGGGCGATCTGGCCCTGCGATTCGGGCGCTGGATGTCATGGCACTGGCCCGGTCAACAGGCGCGGTATGAGCCCTGGTTCGACCTTGCCGATCCGCTCTCACCGGACCAGACGACGTTCCTGATCGCGTACAGCTTCGCCCGCATCGACCTGACGCTGGTGGCGGACTCGACGGATCGGGAGATCCTGCCACGCCGCGGCGCCCGCCTCGAGGTCAAAGCAACGCCGATCGGAGTGGCCCACTCCACCCCGTTCTTCAGAGCAGAAGTGGACGCTCGCGGCTTCGTCCCCCTGGGCAGCCAGCGCTGGGTGTGGGGGCTGCGCGGACGCGGCGGCGCCCTGGGTGTCGAAAACCGCAAGGACAAGGGCCTGCTGGGCGAGCGCTTTTTCCTCGGTGCCATCGACATGCGACCGTGGGGCCGCCGGAAAGTGATGACGCCCGACTATCCAGGCGACCCATTCGACCTGCGACCGGGCGGCGACTGGGTGACCTACGCCAACACCGATCTCACCTGGCACATGCACCGCGATCTGGCGCTGATCGCCTTCGTCGACACCGGCCGGGTGTGGGAGTCCTTCGAGGACATCGTGTTGCGGGACTTCCTGCTGGATGCGGGTGGGTCGCTGTCCCTTCGGATCTTCGGCAGCTCACTGCGACTGGACCTCGCGGGGCGCCCCACGCTCCAGCCAACCGACACCGGTCACTTTGGCATCCAGCTGTGGCTGAACGTGCCTTGGTAGCCTAGAAGCGGAGGTTCAAGCCGACGTGTCCGCCATCTGCGCCAACGAACGCGGTCACCCCGATGCCCACCGCACCAACAGCTGCCACACCGGCTGACATCGCGAGGATGTTCACCTTGGAACGCGCCGCGGCGAGCTCGGGCGTCGACTCGGCGTCGTCCAATGCACCTCTCGAGAGGCCTCCGACCGCGTACAGGCTTCCGGCGACCACGGCCAGGCCCGTACCGGCGAGCAGGTTGCCCGTCCTCAGGCCACCCTCGCGGGGTTCTTTGGGCTCTTTCGGCGCCTTGGGCTCGGGCTCCGGCTCCGGCTCGGGTTCGACGGGCTCGGGCTCGACCTCGGCAACGGCCGGCTCCTCGTCGCGCATACCTGGCTCGGGGACGAACCACTTGGGCACGGTGGCCTCCGGGGTTTCGTCCGGCGCGCCCAACGTGTCGTCACGGAAAGAGGCGCCGTCCTGCCAATACCCGATGAGGACCGCGCCATCCTTGTCTGTGAGCTGGACGAGATGGGGAAAGTCGACGGGGGCCTCGGCGACGAGGAGTGGCCAGCCGTTCATGAAGATCGCGCCCTTCTTCGGAGTCAGCAGCGCCTTGTTTTCCGGCCCGCGGACCACCGGCATCTCGGCGTAGCTGATCATCTCGCGCAATGGGTGCTCTTCGCCGAACTCCTCGGGCCAGGGCAGGTTGGGCGCAGCGTGCACCTGGAGCAAGCCCCACCGACCTGCGGTGACCTCGTCCTGGTTGAAAAAGGCGAGCAGCGCCCACTGTCGCGCGTAGCGACCGAGGTGCGACGGGAGCAAGACCTCGTCCAGGCAGGGCACGAGCTTGCGGACCTCCTTGAGCGCCATGTCAGCGGCTTCGAGCTTGAAGTCGGCGAAGTTCTTGTCGACGCCGTCCATGTCCTCGTCCCACTCGGAGTGGGAGTACTTGCCAGCGCAAAGCTCGTCCTGAGCGGCGGCCTGAGTGGGCACCATCAGGGTTGCCGCAAGGGCCAGGGCAATGAACCAGAAATTCCGCACGCGGCGCCACTCCAGAGCGAGGGCATAGCTTACCGCCTTCTCGAGGCTCAGCGCCACGCCCCCGCCGCGATGAAAGCCGCCCAGTCCGATGGACGCCCCTCTCCGAACACGCGGCGATTGCGGTCCAGCATCTCCAGTTGTGCCTTCCGGAGCGAGGCTGTCGGGGACAGGGCGCGGCGATGGAGAGCGTTCTGATACAGCCCGGCCATGAGCGTCGCGGTCGCGTTGTCGGGAACAGCCCACATCGACATGATCGAGGTCTGCGCCCCCGATGCGGCGAAGGAGCGCCTCAGACCCAGAACCCCCTGCCCCGCTCGCGCGTCGCCGAGGCCGGTCTCGCACGCGGAGAGCACGACCAACTCGGTCCCCGAGAGGTCCAGACCAGAGACTTCGGCGGCCGTGAGCAGACCATCCCAATCGGAGAAGACATCGGGGGGACGATTCGCATCGGCCAGCGCAATGCCCGACAGCACCATGGGATCGAGCCCACCCGCCCCACACGCCTTTGACGCCACGAACCCATGGGTGGCGAGGTGCACGATCCGGTTGCCGGGAAGCGCCGCGACCACTGCCTCTTCGGTGCCGCCGCCGCCCACCAGACGCGATGCGGCGCGCCGACCGCGACGATTCCAGAGCTTCTCGATGGCGTCGATCTCGGCGCGGGTGCCCTCGAGAGGGGGGAGGTCGCGTGGCAAACAGCCGCGAACCTCGCTGGGCGCGCCGTAGCTGAGATCCCCGACGAGCAAAGCGCCGGACGCCGGAGCGGGCTTCGGTCGCAGCAGATCGGATGCGGACTCCAGGTAGGCGATTGCGAAATGCTCGATGAGGTAGGTCGCGTCGTCTGCGGGCAATGCCGCAAACGACACCGCGCCCACCAGACCGTCGGGGACGACCACCAGGGTCTCGGCGCCTTTGGCATGCTCCGCAATCGGCTTCCAGATCGCGTCCGCCAGGCGTTCGCCCCGCGCATCGATTCGGGCCGTGGTGGATGCCGTGCCCGACCCGTCGAACCCGAGCACGTCCCGGTGTTCCCGAATTGAGGTGGCAATGCGCTCCGCTGTGCCGAGGTCCACAGCGTTCACCGAGCAATCAGAATCGACGACGAACACCGAGATTCGCGTCTCCTGCTCTCCGGCGTACACCACGTAGTCCACCAGGACTTCTCCCGGCAGCAGGGCCGCGCAGACGTCCTGCGGGATGGCGTCGCGCCGAGCAATTTCCATTCGAAAAGCAGCATTTTCGGATGCGAGCCGACGCTCGATGGCCTCCACTTCGTCGCGTTTTGGGGCGACGCCCTCCCCTCCCGCCAAAGTCATGCGGGCCAGCTCGCGCCGCGCGTGTTGGAGGTCCTCCCAGGCCCCCTCGCCTCGCTGACCTCTCGCGCCGTTGACCCGCGCCACCAGCCCCTTCCACTGGAGGACCGCTTCCCACGCCGAGGCCGCATCCTCCGCCCGATTCATGTCCCGCAGGATCCCGTCGATCGTCAATCGGCTCTCCGCCACGAAGGACAGCGCCTCTCGCTCGCTCATCGCGGGTACGATCAGACGGGTGAAAACCCTCATTCTCTCTAACGCATCCAGGCGATGCGCCCGGCCGCGGTCCACCTCGCCGCGCTGCCGATCGTTGTCTGCGATGGCGTTCAGCGTGACGATCACATGGGGGTGATGGGACGGGAACTGCGACTCCTGAATCTCGAGAGCGCGAGCCAATAATTGAGCCGCGACGTCGTATTCGGCGCCCCTCGACATGACCGCGGCGACCTGGCCCAGGCTGATGGCGACAGCCGGATGGCGTTCGTGGGTGGCCGCTTCGCGAATGTCGAGCGCTCTCTCGGCCAGGCGGCGAGCCTCGATGGCGTGGACCTCCTCATCGCCTCGCTCCGACAGCGCCTGGTAGACATTGGCCAGGTTGAACAGACCGTGCGCGACATTGAGGTGCTCGGCGCCGTGGTGTGTCTCGAGCAGCTCGATGACCCGGGCATAGATGTCCGAGGCCAACTCCAGCTCGTCGTTGGCGAGGTAGACGACGGCGAGGTTGTTCAAGGGAGATGCCAGCGCGATGTGCTCGGCTCCCAACGCGGTCTCGAGGATGTCTCGGGCGCGAAGAAAGCTCCGCTCTGCGCGGTCTTTGTCGCCCAGATCCAACTGCAGCACCCCGAGCGCGTTGAGCGCGTCGGCCACGGACGGATGGTCGGGCCCATGGATATCGACGTAGATGCGATGTACCTGTTCGGCCAACCGCTGGGCGCGAAGAAAGTCGCCCTGACGGCGGAGCAGCGTCGAGAGATTGCCCAGGTCGTTGGCGTAGTCGGAGTGTCCGGTTCCGACCGTTTGTTCGCGGATCTGGAGCGCCTCCTCGAAAGCCGACCTCGCCGCGCCCAGATCTCCCTCGAGGACATCCAGGGTGCCCAGGTTGGTCAGCGCAGTGGCGGTGTCGGGATGCGCGCCCAGAGCGCTCCGGCGCAGGTCGAGTACGGCCCGATACAGCTCACGCGCCCGCGCCCAGTCTCCCCGGTCTTTTGCGGCGGTCGCCAGCCCGTTCACGGGTCGGGTGGTCTCCGGGTGCGCCTCTCCGAGAGCCGCCACCAGGATCCGATGAGACTTCTCGAAGGCGACCTCGGCACCCTGCAGATCACCGAGATCGAACATCAGGACGCCCAAGCTGTTGAGCGTGAGTCCGACCCGCGAATCCTCCGGTCCGAAGGCGTTCTCCTCGAGCTTCAGCAACCTCATGTAGTGCTGTCGAGCGAGGTTGTACTCACCCTGCGCCCTCGCCAACTTGCCCGCGGCGGCCAGGGGCCGAGCGAGGCTCCCATGGTCTGGGCCCATCGCGCCTTCCAGAACGGAGATCGACCGGGTGAGCGCGGCCTTTGCCTCGTCGTATTGCCCGACGCGGATCTGCCCTGCAGCGAGGTCGCCGAGCTTCTGCGCCACCACGGGATGATCCCTGCCGTGCGCCTGTTCCAGGATCGCGACCACCCGCGCCTGAGAGTTCACCGACTCCAAAAAACGACCCAGCCGCCCGAACACGACACCGAGGGTGTCCAGGGCCACGACCGTATCGGGATGGTCGACGCCATGGGCCTCCTCCTGAATGGCGAGAACCCGCTCGTAGAGAGGCAGCGCCGCGGCAGCGTCGCCACGCTTCAAGTACCACTGTGCGACGTTGACGAGGTTGGTGACGATGCGGATGTCCTCCCGTCCCAGTTGTTCCTCGTTGATGGACAGCGCCCGCTTGTACAGCTCTCCAGCCGTGCCTGGCTCGCCAGTGGCCTCCAGGAGCACGGCGAGATTGTTCAGCCCATAGGCCAGTTCCACGGCGTCGTCGGCAAAGAGCCGCTCCCTCTCAGCCAGGGCCTCCCTCGCGAGGACCTCGGCCTCCTTGAGCTCGCCGGCCCGATAGAGCTCCCCAAACCGAACGTCCATCGCCCAGATCCGATCGCGCTCCGCATCGAGATCGACAGGGGCGGCCCAGACCAACGGTGCGACCCACCACAGATTCAAGAGCAGAGCCCTCCGTTTCCCACTATAGAATACGCCTTCGGGGAGTACATATGCGCGGTCCAACCGTCTCGATGTTCCTGGCCATCGCATTGGTGGGCTGCGGTGGCTTCACCGCCAAGGGCCTCGATGAACTCGTCGACCCCGCTGCCGATGGAGACGCCGACACCGACGCGGATGCCGACGCGGATGCCGATGCCGACGCCGACGCCGACGCGGACAGCGACACAGACACGGACACCGTCCCGCCCGAACCCGACGCGCCGGTGGCCCTCGACGATCTGCAAGTCTGCGACGAGGGTGGCGATGCGGACGTCGACCTGGTCGCCAACGACTTCGACGACCAGGGTGACCTCGATCCCGGCTCGGTGTTCATTGTCGACGACCCCTCCTTCGGGACCGTGACCGTCCGGCCCGACGGCACCGTGGGCTACCGCAACAACGACACCGAAGATCCCGTCGACACATTCACCTACAGAGTCGCTGATCTACTCGGCAACACCTCGAATATCGCCACGGTGACCATCAACATCACCGGCATCAACGACCCGCCGACCGCGTTCGATGACGTGGCGGTGGTCAACGAGGGCGGGGTCGTGAACGTCGACGTGGTGGCCAACGACACCGATCCCGACGACGGCGTCGCTCCCGCCAGCGCACAGATCATCACGGCCCCGAGCAACGGCACGGCAACGGTCCAGTTCAACGGCACGGTCGACTACCAGCACGACGCGGGGGAGACGGTCTCCGACTCGTTCACCTACCGCGTCACCGACCTGTCCGGAGCGGCCTCGAACACCGCCCAGGTGGTGGTCACCGTGAACCCCGTCAACGATCCACCGGTGGCCAACGATGATGTCGGCGCCGCCCAGCCGGGGCAGATGGGCACCGTAGATGTCGCCGGAAACGACACGGACATCGACGGTGTCATCGATCTCGCCTCCGTCGTGATTACGGCTCAACCGAGCTTCGGAAACCTTGTCGTGCAGCTGGACGGAACCGTCGACTACACCCACGACGGCAGCCCGAACTACGCCGACGGCTTCAGCTACACCATTGAGGACACCGGTGGGGCCGTCTCCAACGTCGCCAGCGTGACGATGACGATCGGCAACCAGCAGACCGTCAACCTGGACATGACGCCGACGACCGGCACTCTCATCACGGGCGACGACCCGTGGTGGGCCAACAAGGGCTATCAATTCACCGCGACCCAGACGTTCACCATCACCGGAGGCGCCTGGTGGATTCAGATGCCGGTGGGTGGCTACGTCAGCCTGAGCATCTACGACCAGTTCGGAACCCTGCTCGTTCGGGGCAATCAGGGCTCGGGAACCGGCATCGAAGAGTGGGTCCAGTCCGACCTGAACTTCACCTTCATCGCCGGCACCACCTACACCGCGTCCTTCTACACGAACCTGGCTGGAACGGCGATCTTCGACCGCCAGAACTCTCCTGCGTACGGCTACCAGGTCGACGGATTGATCAGCAATCTCAACCACCGGTCGTCCAGCCTCGCCAACGGTGACAACGCCGCCGAGGGCTATCCCGACTACCTCGGAAACTCGTGGGCGCCGTATCAGCGCCTGCACGTTCTCGGCCCGTAGGTGGCGCGCTGAACTAGAACATGTTCTAGTTCAGCGGGAGGTGCCATGAAGGGCTGGACACAAATGCTCGCCGCGATCCGTGCGGTGAATGAGCCGGAGGCCGTACGATCGGCGATCGACGCCTATTTCGAGAGCTGGAGGACAGGGGATATCGACGCCAGGGCGGCCCTGTTCGCCGACGACGCGTCGTTTGCGGATCCGGTCGGAGCCCCGAAGTTCGAGGGTCTCGAGGCCATCCGCGGGTTCTGGACTGCTGCGGCCAAGGCACCCATCCAGACCCGTCCTGAGGTCGAGCGCGTGATCGTCTGTGGAGACGAGGCCCTGGTCGTGTTCACGATGTTTCTCGACGCACAGGGCGCGACGGTCGGAAGCCTGCAGGTCCACGAGCGCTTCGTCTTCGACTCCGCGGGCAAGATCGCCGAGCTGCAGCCCTTCTGGGATGTCGACAGCGTGAATCGCCACCTTCCGGCGAGCTGAGGGCATCGTGCAGACGCTGCATACCGTCCTGCTGGTTTTCATCTTCGCCATGTCGGCGCTGACCTGGTGGAGCTCCTCGAAGCGGGCGAATCGATACGGCCGCTACATGAAGGAGGGCCAGAAGCGAACCGTCTCCGCTCGAATCGGATGGCTGATGTTCGAGTCGCCCCAGGTGGTCGCCTTCGCGCTGACCTTCTGGCTCACGGCTGGAGAGCCCTCGGTGGTCGCCATCGCCATCTTCGCGGTCTGGCAGGCGCACTACACCCACCGGGCGATCCTGTACCCATTGCGCCGGAACAACCAGGGAAAACGATTCCCCATCGGTGGGGTCGTCGCCGGAGTGGCCTTCAACAGCATCAACGGTTTCCTGAATGGCTATGCCGTGGCCACTGCCGGGCACCTGGCTGACGCCTCTTGGTTCGCCGATCCCCGATTCATCATCGGCACCGCGATTTTCGCAGCGGGATGGGTGGTGAACTTCCACGCGGACAGCGTCCTGATCCGACTTAGATCTGATGGATTCACGGGCTATCGGGTGCCGCACGGGGGGCTCTTTCGCTGGGTCTCTTGCGCCAACTACACCGGGGAAATCGTCATGTGGTGTGGGTTTGCGATGGCCACCTGGACAGTGGCTGGGCTGTCATTTGCGGTGTTCACCATCGCGAATCTGCTGCCGCGGGCACTCACTCACCACCGCTGGTATGTCGACAATCTTCCCGACTATCCGGCGGACCGGAAGGCGGTTTTCCCGGGCATTCTGTAGCGCCTGGGTCGTCGGGCGAGACGGAGTCGGCGGGTGAGAGGGCGTCGGGAGTAGTGGCGTGGAAAAGATCACTTACGAGCTAAAGCTCGGCAAGGGGGTGCCCCCTTTTGCAAACCCCCGGTCAGGGGGGATTCCATCCCCCCCGACTGCCCCCCCTGGAAAAGGGACTTCGTCCCTTTAAATCCCTGACCCGCAGCGGCCGAGCCGCGGGTCGAGAACGGATCGCGACTCTGGGTCCGGATCGTGTTGAGGTCGCAGTTGGAGTCCGGATCGGCGGGTGGGCTGGAGGGTTCAGAACGCCCTCAAGGCACGCTGATCGACTCCAGGTAGGTCTCGGTATTGGCGGGCCAGTTTGGACCGTTGTCGACCACCCCGTAGTGGACGTCGTAGGTGCCGCCGACGAGGCGCAGATCGTAGGGCGCGAGAGAGACATTGTTGGCGTCGTCCCAGACGCCAAACAGGTCGATGCGGTCTCCGGTCGCCGGATCGATGAGCACGATGGCACCCTCGTCCTGATCCCCCGTGTTGGAGCCGTCAATGGCGGCCCCGTCCAGCAGGACGTCCAGGCAGACGTCGATCGCTGGCACGTCCACGACGTAGTTGCCGTCCAGGCTGAAGTCCATGCCGACAACGAGCTCGCGATTGGTGTTGGATGGCCAGTTCGGCCCCTCGTCGACCACCCGGTAGTAGACGTCGTAGTCCCGAGAGACCAAGGTCAGGGCATAGGGAGTGCGGGTCACGTCGTTGAAGTCGTCCCAGACGCCATTCAGGTCGATCTGCGCACCAGTAAGCGGATCCTGGAGAAGGATGGACCCCTCATCGAAGTCGCCACTGTTGGCGGCGGACAGCGGCTGACCGTTCAGGGTCACGTCCAACACCACATCGCTGACGGGAATGTCGACGAAGGCCGCCCCGTCTGCGGTCAGATCCAGGTTCTCGAGTACTCGGGTGTCCACATTCATGGGCCAGTTCGGACCGTCGTCGACCACCGAGTAGTAGGCGTCGTAGAACCCGCCTACGACCTGGAGCGCGTACGGGGTGAACGGCACATCGTTGGTGTCGTCCCAGACGCCAAACAGCTCGATGGTGTCCCCGGTGTTCGGGTCCTGGAGGCGGATGCTGCCCTCGTCGAGGTCATCGGTGTTGGCCGCGGAAACAGCGACTCCGTCCAGGAGGATGTCGAGGGTGATGTCGACCACCGGAATGTCGACGGCGGCGAGCCCATCCTGGGTGAGATCCAGAGCGATCCCGAGATCGGCGTTGGTGTTCGCCGGCCAGTTCGGACCATCGTCGACCACCTCGTAGAAGACGTCGTAGACGCCGCTCACCACCTGGAGGGTGTACGGCGAATACGGCACGTCGTCGGTGTCGTCCCAGATGCCGCCCAGGTCGATGGCATCCTCGGTCACCGGATCTCGGAGCACGATGGCACCCTCGTCGAGATCTCCCGTATTGGCGGCCGAGACCAGGACACCATCGAGGGTCACGTCGAGGGTCACCTCAGAGACCGGAATGTCGATCAGGTAGTTCCCCGGCGACGACAGGTCGTAGTCGGCCTCCAGAAGGGCCCCCAGGTTGCCCGGCCAGTCGGGGCCATCGTCCACGACCGCGTACTCGATGTCGTAGGAGTTCGGAACCAACTGGAGCGCATAGGGGGTGAAGGGCACGTCGTTGGTGTCGTCCCATACCCCGTTCAGGTTGGTCCGAATGCCGGTGATCCGGTCGACGACAATGATCGATCCCTCGTTGAAATCGTCGGTGTTGGCCGCGGAGATCGCCGCGCCATCGAGGGTCAGATCCAGGACGACATCGACCACCGGAACATTGATCAGGTGCGCGCCGCCCAGGGTCAGGTCCAAGGCCGGATTCAGCAGGGCCTCGGTGTTGTCCGGCCAGTTCGGCCCATCGTCGACGACTCCGTAATAGACCTCGTAGATCCCCGGAACAATACGTAGGTTGTACGGCGAGAATGGCACGTCGTTGACGTCGTCCCAGATGCCGGCCAGGTCGAAGCGATGGCCAGTCACCGAGTCGACGAGGATGATGGATCCCTCGTCGAGGTCTCCAGTGTTTGCGCCGCTGACGGCCACGCCATCGAGGGTCACGGCCAGAGTCACATCGACCCAGGGCACGTCGATCACCCGGAGCGCCGCGCCGGGATCGCAGACCGGCAACGGACCCGGGTCGGTGTCGGTGTCGGTGTCGGTGTCGGTGTCGGTGTCGGTGTCGGTGTCGGTGTCGGTGTCGGTGTCGGTGTCGGTGTCCGAGTCGCTATCGGCGTCGGAGTCGGAATCCGAATCACTGTCAGAATCGCTATCGGTGTCCGTATCTGTGTCGGAGTCAGAGTCCGAATCGCTATCGGAGTCGCTGTCCGAATCGGCGTCAGAATCACTGTCGGCGTCGGAATCCGTGTCCGTGTCCGCGTCCGCCACGGTCGTAGAGGTGTCGGCGGCGTCCTTGTCGTCGGAGCTGCAGCCCACAACCGCCAGCAACACCACGAGCCCGACCCTGCGCATCACCACCTCCGGACGCAGGGTGTAACAACATCCTCAGGCGATCAGCTGCTGAAGAGCCGTCAACACCGCCCCCACGTCCTGGGTTCGATCCTCGACCTCTGCCTCGAGCAGCCCGCCCACCAACGCATCGAGTTCCGGCGAGACATCCGCTCGCAGGGACCCGGCGGGTTTGTAGTCGCCCAGCGCGGAGCTGGTGAAGATCTCCTGGCGAGATCCCTCGAACGGCGGCCGGTCACACAGCAACTCGTAGAGCAGGATGCCCATGCTCCACAGATCCGCGCGACCATCTGCCAGCTCGGCGGACGTCACCTGCTCGGGGGGCATGTACTCCGGTGTCCCGAACTGCTTGTAGAACCTGGATAAACCCCGTCTGGAGTCCAGGTGGCCGCCCCCGAGCCGCTTCGCCATGCCGAAGTCGGTGAGCTTGGGAGTCATCCCGGGGCCGAGGAGGATGTTCTCAGGCTTGATGTCCCGATGCACAACCCGGTCGCGGTGGCAGGAAGCGAGACCCATCGCCACCTTCTTGAAGATCCACAGGACCTCCTGGATCGAGAGCGGACCGGCCTGTTCGGCGTGCCACTCGTCGAGTGCAGGACCGTCGACGAGCTCCATCACCAACCCCGGGCAGCCCTGGTGCTCGAGGGTCCCAAACGCACGCACGACGAAATGGTTGCGGATCTCCTGGAGGATCGCCGCCTCGTCGATGAGGGTCTGCTGGATCTCCCGGTCGACGTCGGCGTGGGCGAGCTTGAGGGCGAAGTCGTTGCCCGAGGCGGTCTCCCGGACTCGATACACCGTCGCCACGCCACCGGTGCCGAGGGTGCCCAGCACCTGATACCCACCGATGGCAGTTCCGGGTTGCAGCTCGGTCATTCAGCGGATCCCAACTCAGTTCGATTGGAACCAGCATACCTCCGGCCCGCGGTTATCTGGCTTGCCATGCACAGGTACGCCAACAAGACCGCCATCGTGACCGGCGGAGCCTCCGGAATCGGATTCTCCCTCGCCACCCACCTCGTCGGAGCCGGGGCTCGCGTCCTCATCGCAGACATCAGAAACGCCAATGAGGCCGCAAAGCGGCTCGGTTGTGAGGCTGTGAGCCTCGACGTGACCGATTCTGACGCGGTCTCAGAGGCCATCCGGTCCTTTCACGACCGCGAGGGGCGACTCGACTACATCTTCAACAACGCCGGTGTCTTCCTCCTGGGCGAGGCGCGTTTGATGGAACTCGCCGACTGGAACCACATCCTCGACGTCAACGTGAGAGGCGTCGTCAACGGAGTAGCGGCCGCATATCCACTCATGATCGCACAGGGATCCGGGCATATCGTCAACACGGCTTCGGTGGCGGGACTGGTCGCCACCCCGAGTGCGGTGGCCTACAGCGCCTCGAAGCACGCGGTCCTCGGGCTGTCCCTGGCACTGCGCCCCGAAGCGGCCCATCACGGGGTGAGGGTGACCGCGATCTGCCCCGGCTTCATCCGCACGCCGATGGCCGACAGCAGCGGCAAGCTCCTCGGCGTCGAGCGCCGTCACACCCTCGACTTCGTGGACCAGTACTTCGGGTGGATGACGCCGGAAGATCTGGCCGAAGCGGCTCTTCGCGGCGTGCTCGCCAACCAACCCACGGTGGTCGCCCCGCGCTCGGCCCGAATCGCGAGCCGGGCGATCCGCGCCTCCCGGAAGCTCCAGGAGCACGTCGGCACAATGGTCGCGCGCCAGCTCCACAAGTTCAGCTCCTGATGTGATCTCTCCGCCTTCGGAGCAGCAAAAGAGCCAGGACAAAAGGCACGGCAGCGCCACCGGTCCCACCCGGCGTCTGACAACCACAGCCACCGCCCGTGTCCACCTTGGCGCCATCGTCCACCGGCTCCCCGGTGTCGGGTACAGCGTCGACACCGTCGCAGTCGTTGTCCACTCCGTCGCCCTCGACCTCGGCGGCTGCCGGATGCACGCTGGCGTTGGTGTCGTCGCAATCGGTGTCGTTGTTCACGCTGCCAGAGGGTGCCTCACAGGCCGTCACCGGTTCCGCGGGATCGCCATAGCCGTCGTCATCCCGGTCCGGGAACCACGTCTCGGCGCTCGCGGGATCCAGGTTGTCGTCGTCGTCGTCCACGAGGGTGTCGCAGTCGTCGTCCAGCCCGTTGCAGATCTCCGATGCGCCCGGGTTCACCTGAGCGTCGCTGTCGTTGCAGTCGGTGTTGTCTTCGACGGCGCCACTGGGCTGGTCGCAGGCCTGAATCGGAGCCAGAGCATCGCCGAACCCGTCTGCGTCGGCGTCGGTGAACCACTCGCCGAAAGTGGTCGGATCGGCGTCGGGATCGGCGTCGTCGACGAGCCCGTCGCAGTCGTTGTCGGCGCCGTCGCAGGCCTCGTTTGCACCGGGGTTGACGGCGGCGTCGCTGTCGTCGCAGTCGGTGTCGTCGAGCACGTAGTTCGTGCCTGGAGCGTCGCAGCCGACCGCCGAGATGCCGGAATCGCCATAGCCATCGCCATCACTGTCCAGATACCAGGTCGCCTCGGTGGTCGGATCGACGCTCGGATCGTCGGCGTCGACGAGGCCGTCGCAGTCATCGTCTACGCCGTTGCAGACCTCGTCGGCGTCGGGATTCACGGCCGCCGACAGGTCGTTGCAGTCGGTGTTGTCGGCGACGACACCGGGGGGCTGAATGCAGGCCTGAACCGGGACCAACGGATCGCCAAATCCGTCGCCGTCGCTGTCGCCGTACCACTGCCCGAAGGTGGCGGGATCGATGTCGGGATCGGCGGCGTCGATGGCGCCATCGCAGTCGTCGTCGATGGTGTTGCAGATCTCGGCCGCTCCCGGATTCACGGCTACCAACGCGTCATCGCAGTCGGTATCGTCCAGCACGCTGCCGCTGGGCTGAACGCAGGCCTGGACCGGTGAGAGGGCATCTCCAAATCCGTCGCCGTCGACGTCGGCGTACCAGGTCCCGAACGTCGCGGGGTCGACATCCGAATCGTCGTCGTCGACGTCCAGGTCGCAGTCGTCGTCGATGGCGTTGCACACCTCTGCCGCCGCCGGATTCACCGCGCTATCAGAATCGTCACAATCGGAGTTGTCCACCACGGTGCCTGGCGGCTGTATGCACGCCTGCTGGGATGCCGCGTTGTCGCCGAAACCGTCGCCGTCGGCGTCGATGTACCAGGTCCCGTAGGACGCCGGATCGACCGTTGCATCGTCGTCGTCGACATCCCCATCGCAGTCGTCGTCGGTGCCGTTGCAGACCTCGGACGCCGCTGGATTCACGTCGATGTCCGAGTCGTCGCAGTCGGTGTTGTCTGCGACGGCACCCGAGGGCTCCGAGCAAGCTTGAATCGACCCCAAGGGGTCCCCGAAACCGTCACCGTCGTTGTCGAAATAGAACAGGGTGCCCGTGGCCGGATCGACATCGGCGTCGTCATCGTCCACGTCGGTATCGCAGTCGTCGTCGATGCCGTTGCAGACCTCGGGGGCCCCTGGGAACACACCGATCGCAGTGTCGTCGCAGTCCGTGGCGTCCAGGACTGCCCCCGAGGGCGGGCCACACGCGAAGACCGGACTCGCGAGATCTCCGAAGCCGTCCCCGTCGGCGTCGACGTAATAGGTTCCTGCGGTCGCCAGGTCGACGCCCGGATCGTCGTCGTCGACGTCCCCGTCGCAGTCGTCGTCGATGCCGTTGCAGATCTCGGGGGCACCGGGATGCACGGCGGCGTCGCCGTCGTCGCAGTCGTCGATCTGCTCGAAGCCGTCGCCATCGCCGTCCACACAGACATCGGCGACGCGCTCCGGGAAGGGTGCGTTGTCGATGCCGGCGACCGTAAACGACTCGATCTCCCAGCCCTCGGCGCCCACTGCCTCGTCGGTGCCGATGCGGAGCTGGACTTCGACCGCACTGCCGGCGACAGCGTTCCCGAAGTCGAGCACGAGAACCTCGAAGCCCGGCCAGTTGGCGCTGTATCCAGAGAAGGCGTCCTCGCCAGCCAGGACGTTTCCAGCCTGGTTGGTGATGACCCCGTCATAGCCAGGCGTCACCCAGTTATCGGCGTCGGTCCACGGTCCTCCGTCGATGCTGAGCTCGATCACCCCGCCGTCCCACCAGATGCCGTCGGACTCTTCGAAGCCGTAGCGGTGGTCCAGGGTGACGATGAAGTCGTCGGTCGGAGATGCGAGCAGCACGGGAGACCGGAAGTTGGTGTCCGATGGCGAACCGAAGTCGATGCCCACCGCGCTGTAGTCCCCTGCCCCATTGTGGCGATGGGACCAGACCGCGTCGGCGTCGGTGCCGTTGCGCGTCCAGCTGCCGTCGTCGTAATCGAAGTAATCGGCGGTCGCCGGGCCCGCATCGCTCTCGGTCCAGAACCAGATGGAGGTGTCCGGACTGGCGCAGGCTGCGGGGTGGCTCACCGTCACGACGACTTCGGTGCCGGACATCGTGGCGGTGGGATCGATGAGGATGGGCACTGCGACCTGCAGCTCTGAATAGGGCTGCAGATCCGGGACCACAAAGGGGAGACCTCCCGGGATCACGATCTCCGGAAGGGCTGGATTGAAGGTCAGATCGACAGTCGCTCCGGACAGGACCACGTCTCCGACATTGGCGACGGTGACGACGATCTCGCCCTCTTCGCCGGCATCGAGTACGCCATCGCCATCACAGCTCAGCAGCGAATCCGAGATCGTCGGCACCGAGACCTTGATGATCGGCGAAACGGTGAAGTCCTCGACGATGCCGGTGAGTGTGAAGGGGTCGGTCGGACCCACGGCGCAGCTTCCCATTCCCCGGTTCGCGAAGGCCCCGGCAATGATCGCGGCATCATCGAAATTGGTTGCTGCCGCGGCGCCGATGAGCGCGTCCCTCATGTCCAGGAAGGAGGGGTTGTTGGGAGCCAGGGCGAGCCCCGCGACCCAGATGTCGGACATGCGTCGACGGGTCTCATCGAATGTGCGCCCCGCGGTCGGGGCATCGGCCTGGAGCGCCAGGTAGGCATCGAAGGCGGCGGTGGCCCACACCGTTCCAGAGGCGTGAACCTCGGAGTTGCGGTTGCCGTCGTCCTCGATGGGGTGGGTGGCCGGGAGCGGCTCTCCGTCCGAGATGTGACGGAAACTGAGCGCATTGTAGGCCTGGTCTCGGGAGTACGGGACCCGCCGGAGACCGAAGTAGACGGAGTCCGCAGACAGGCCCTGTGATGAGTAGGCCGACATGGCGTAGGTGCCGTCGAGATCGTCTCCCTCGCGCAGGGCCATGTGCAGGGCGAGGAAGTCGCCCGAGCCCTCGTTGATGCCGCCGCACTCCCGCGAGCAGCCGGAGACGAGGCGGCCAAAGAGGTAATGCCCCCACTCGTGGGCCACGACGGTGTTGTCGAGGGCACTGTCGATGTCGATCACATTGGTGCGGTCCAGCGTTGCGATCGGAGAACCGGCAGCCAGATCCAAGCGCAACTGGGCGCCGTCCACGTCGCTCACGGACAGGGACGGGATGGTGACGCCGAGTCCCGGTCCGCTACCCATCGCGGGCGGCGCTCCCGGCTCGTCGTTGATGATGATCACCCCGATGGCCCCCGCGAGCTCGGCCTCGATGACCTTGCGCTCGAACGTGCAGGTTCCGCGATCGATCAGCACGATGGCGCCAGCCGCGGGGCTCATGCCGGAGCACGCCTCGGGATTGGGGCCGGCCTCGGCCAGGGGGCCGACGACGTTGAAGGTCTGGGGCCCAAAGTCGGCGACCTGGGAGCTCGCCTGCCAGTTGTTGTCGATGTCCACGAAGGCCGTCGGCCGACCGTCCCAGACGAACATCTGCATGCGGGGATTGTCGCCGTCGCTGGGGGTCGACATGGTCGCGTTGTTGGTGCCGATGAAGTCCTGGACCTCGACGAACATACGGTCGCCATCGATGCCACCGCGGCCGTAGTTGACCAGCTGTGCGTTGCCGGCGGCCTCGGTGAAGCCGGAGTCGTAGTACCAGTCGTGCAGCCAGTTCGTCGTGTAGAAGGCCTGCACGATGGCCGCCTCGATCTGGCTGTTGGTGTCCCAGGGCTCCAGCAGCGGATCGTGTGGGTGGTCGAAGGTCTCGAAAGAGGTCGTCGCTGCCAGGAAATCACCGTTGTTCGGACCACCCGGTGGATTGGAGTCATTGTAGGCGAGCACGTTGTTGCCGCTCGTGTCGGCGGCACCGGGGGCCAGCCAGGGGTCTGCGAACGCGTTCTGCCCGAGGTTGGTGACCAGAGAGGCGGGCCGGTAAAGCGGCTGCCATTGATCGGGGAGCTGGGTCGGGTGCGGGGTGCTCTCCTGGAGCGGATTGTCGAGGGGGCGCAGATCTCCGGTGGTGTCTGCCCAGACCCGGTAGGTGTGTTGCCAGGTGAGGTCCTCCCGCTCGAGCACCGAGCCGTCAGTGGCGTCGATCACCAGTCGGTGGGCCTCGTCTTCCCAGATCTCGACCTCGAAAGCCCGGCGCAGGACGCCATCGACTGCGATGGCGACACTGCGGACGCGACCCGGCCGGGACAACTGGAAGCGGTCGGGGCGGATCTGCGGGACGGCGAGCCAACCGTCTCCCCGGGGACGGGCCGACGCGAGCGCGTCTGGGTCCATCCGATAGCTGTGCACAGCCTCGATGCTGGCGATCACCGCACCGCGCGCGTCGAGAACCGCGGACGGTCCCCTCACACCGTGTTCGAGGGGTCCAAGCGCCTCTCCAGCGGTCCAGGCCACAACCCTTCCGTCCGGATCGAGGACGATCTTCAGCGATCCGTCCACCACCGGCATGCCACCGATCTCGGCGTCCCAGATGGCGATTCCCGCGTCGTCTTCGAGGGGATGGATCCGCCGCAGGTGGAGGCTGGCGGCCGCACGCGGACCGATTCCCACGTCGGGCGCGACAGATTCGAGGGAGGCCACCGCGCGGGCTTCGAGCGTGTCCCCGGGAATCGGAGGTCGATTCATGACGGCGCGGTGAACCCGGCTCTCTGGAGCCACTGTGGGCGCGGAACTGTCCTCGATCGGATCGGGAGGCGTTGCACACGCCGCGAGGAGGGTCAGGGCGCCCAAGATGCCGTACCAACGCATGCAGCCTCACTAGTCGAACCCGAATCATATCAGTCGACCTGGTGTAAGACGGGGCCCGTTGCCACCGTTGTCTGGCAAACCACGGAGTTCTCGTGCGCTGGTCATCCTCCCTCGTCCTCTTTCTCGCCGCGAGCTGCGGCACGCGGCACAGCGCCGAACCCCTGGCCAACGAGATCGTGGCGCCGATCGAAGAAGTCGAGACCGCCCCTCCGGCCTCCGAGCGGATCGACGCCAAGCTCCCGGCGCGCACCGCCGACAAGATCGACAGCTATTTCGCGGGGTATGGGAGCCGACGCGTGCACACGCAGCTCGATCGGCCCATGTACAAGCCGGGCGAGGACATCTGGATCAAGACCTGGAGCGTCACCACCCGCGGACTGACGCCGCCCCAGCTCGACCGCATCACCTACGAGCTGATCAACCCCCAGGGAAACGTGGTCGAGACCAAGCTCGTCCAGCAACAGAACGGCACCGCCACCAACGATTTCGTGCTCGCCGAGGACGCACCCGGCGGCCAGTGGACGGTGAGATCTACCCTCCAAACCGGAGAAATCGACGAGCGACCCTTCATTGTCTCCAGCTACGAAGCCCCGCGGATCCGCAAGAAGCTGGAGTTCGTTCGCGAGGCCTATGGACCGGGTGACCGCGTCGACGCCCTCCTCGAGCTCGAGCGGGGCGCCGGAGGCCCGCTCGCCAATCACGAGGTCCGCGCATTGCTCCAGGTCGCGGGCGAAACGGTCCTAGAAGAGAAGATGAAGACCGACAAGACCGGCGCCCTGCTCGTCAGCGCTGAGCTGCCGGGCAACCTCTCCAGCAGCGATGGCCTGCTCACCATCCTCATCGAGGACGGAGGCATCACCGAATCCATCAGTCGGGCCGTGCCCATCGTGCTGGCCGACCTCCAGCTCGCCTTCTTCCCCGAGGGTGGAGATCTGATCGAAGACCTGCCTGGACGGGTCTATTTCGAGAGCACCAACCGCCACGGCGAGCCCGCCGACGTCTCCGGATACATCGCCGATGACAAGGGCAAGAAGGTCGGGAAGTTCTCCAGCGTTCACGACGGCATGGGGCGGGCGGCGTTCACGCCCGAAGCGGGACGTTCCTACACCGCCCACGTCACCTCACCGGTCGGACTGAAAGACGGATTTCCGCTTCCGGAGGCCAACAAACAGGGGTGCACCCTGCGTTCTTTCGACGATGTCGCCAGTGTCGAGGAGGACGTTCGGGTCGCCGTTCGCTGCTCTTCGAGCCGCAATGTGCTCGTCGCCGGCGTCCTCCGCGAGACCCACCTCGACTCCGCGTTGGTCAAGGCCGGGCCGACCCGAGACGCCGTGGTCTACCTGCACCCGAACAAGGAGCTCGCCGACAAACAGGGCGCGGTCCGCGTCACCGCCTTCGACACCGACAAGAACCCGATCGCCGAGCGCCTGGTCTACCGAAACCACGGCCGGAACCTCAACATCGACGTGAAGCCCGACAAGGAGCGCTACGGTCCCCGCGACGAGGTCGTGCTCGCCGTGACCACGACCGATCCGCGGGGAGAGCCGTTGGCCGCTGAGGTCGCACTCGCGGTCGTCGACGACGCGGTGATCGGCCTGGCAGACGACAAGGAGGGCCACATGTTGTCGCGGCTGTACCTGGAGCCCGAGCTCGTGGACAGCCCCAAGGACCCGGCCTGGTACTTCGACAAGGACGAGGCCCTCGCCGCCCGCGGCATGGACCTGGTCATGGGGGTCAAGGGCTGGCGGCACTTCGAGTGGCAGGCCGTGTGGAATCCCCCAGAGCCCGAGGTCACCGTGACATCGAGCTTCGAATACGGCGGAGAGCTCCCGCTGCCGATGGCGGCCGTCGACGACATGGTCGAGATCGACTTCGAGGAGGACGACGGAGCGATGCCCGTCGACGAGGTAAAGCGCGCGCCGCGCATGCCAAAGAACAAGGCCAGGGACAAAGAGAGGGAGGCCAGGCCCGAACGCGCCGAGGAGCCCGACGTCGCGGACATCCCGGTTCAGGCCGGCGCCCACCGCATCGTTCGCAAGGGAAATCGACAGGCCGCCGGAAAGATGAAGCAGGAGTTCGCCCCCGAGGTCCTCGAAGAGGAGATGATGATGGGGGACATCGGCTACCTCGGCGGCGACGCCGACGAGGCCTTCGGCGGCCCACGCCACTGGCAGCAGGTGAGCTGGGCGACAGTCCGCGTCTTCCCCAAGCCCGACTACACGGCTGGATTCAGCGGCACCCGCACCGACTTCCGGGACACGGTTCACTGGGAGCCAAAAGTGATCACCGACGCCGAGGGCAAGGCCGAGGTCCGCTTCTTCCTGTCCGACGCCGTGGCGACCTTCCGGGTCACCACCGAGGGACTGGCCAGCGACTACGCCGGTCACGCCGAGACCACCCTCACCTCCCTGCTACCGGTGAGCATCGCCACCAAGTTGCCAGCGGCCGTGTCGGCTGGAGACCAGCTGATGCTGCCACTCATCGTCAGCAATACCCGCGAACAGGCCCTGACGGTAGGCGTCTCCAGCTTCGTCGACTCGGAGATCGTGTCGATGTCGAAGTCGACGGGCGCCCTCGATCTGGCCGCCGGCGCCACCGACACGTTCTGGATTCCCGCCGATGTCGGCGTGGGCAACGAGTCCGCGACCCTGCGCCTCCAGGCCGAGGGCGGCGGACTCTACGACAGTGTCGAACGCCAACTGCGCGTCGTTCCCGCCGGATTCCCGCGGTCGTGGTCCGGTGCCGGAGAGGGAGAGGCTCTCGCCAAGCGAACCTTCCAGCTCGACGACGTGGTTCCGGACAGTCTCACCGCGACGGCCGTCTGGCACCCGAGCACGGTGTCCAACCTGATCTCGGGCATGGAAGGCCTGATCCGCGAGCCCGGGGGCTGCTTCGAACAGACCAGCAGCACCAACTGGCCCAATGTCGCCATCCTCTCCTACCTGCAGGCCCACGACGGCGATCCGCGGCTGATCGTCGAGTCGAGTCGCGCGCTGGATGTCGGCTACGCCAAGCTCACTGGCTACCAGGTCGAGGCCGGGGGATTCGAAACCTGGGGCAGCGGCCCCGGCAAGGAGGTCCTCTCCGCGTTCGGCCTGCTCCAGTTCAACGACATGAAGAAGGTCTACCCCGTAGCGGGCGCCATCCTCTCCAATGACGTCGACTACCTCATGGCCCAGCGAACCGGAAAGGGCGGCTACAAGAACAGCGGCGACAGCGCCCACGGCTATGGAAGCGCTCCTGCACCGGTCCTGGACGGCTTCATCACCTACGCGCTCGTCACCACCGGCAACGATACCGACCTGAAGCGAGAACTCGAGCACCAGGCCGACGCGGCGAGAACCAGCGACGACCCCTACGTGCTCGCCCTCGCGACCCGCAGCCTGCTCCTCACCGAGCATCCCGAGGCAGACAAAGCTGTGAAGCGCCTCGCCGCCATGCAGGGCGAGGACGGGAGCTTCCCCGGCGCCGAATCCAGCATCACCCGCAGCTACGAGGCCAACCTGTTGGTCGAGAGCACCGCGCTGGCCGGCCTCGCTCTGATGCAGGCGGGAACGAAGCGACAGGCCGCGGACAAGGCCGCCAGCTGGCTCGTCGAAAACCGCCAGGGGCCCGGCACATGGGGCGCGACCCAGGCCACAGCGCTAGCCCTGGACGCCCTCGCAACCCACGCGGAGATCAACAAAGTCCCACGGTCGTCGGGGGAGCTGTTCCTGGAGATCAACGGCAAGAAGGTCGGCACTCTCGCCTACACCGCCGACCAAACCGAGCCCCTGGAGATCTCCGGCTGGGAAGGTGCTCTTCGCAAGGGCAACAACGAGGTCGTACTCCGCCAGAAAGGCGGTGAGTCCCTGCCGTTCACCGTCGAAGTCGCCTGGACGTCCATCGCGCCGCTCACCTCCCCCGGAGCCGAGCTGAGTCTGGAGACCTCCCTGTCCTCGGAGAAGGCGGGCATGGGCGACACCGTTCGGCTCACCGCCAAGATCGCCAACGAGACCAACCGCATCGTGCCGAGCCCCATCGCCCGCATCGGGTTGCCGGCAGGTCTGGAAGCGCAGACCTGGCAGCTGAAGCAGCTCCAGGAACGCGGCGAGATCGCGTTCTTCGAGACGAGGCCCCGCGAGGTCACCTTGTACTGGGACGGCCTGCACAAAGACGACGACCACACGGTGAACCTGGACCTGGTCGCTGCGGTTCCCGGGACCTTCACCGGTCCAGCCAGCAGCGCTTATCCCTACTACAACGACGACGAAAAGGCGTGGGATGGCGGACTCGTGGTCACAATCGACCGGCCCTAGCATCAGTTTCGTCACGCGCAAGCGCGGGTGAACGGAATCACCCACCGCAGCCAGAGGACGCGGCAGCCGCGGCGGCCTGGTCCGACACGCGCTCGGCGTTCTGGAGCTCCTCGACCTTCGTCACCACCGTCCGCGCCGTGACCCGATCACCGGTCTGGACGCGGGCAGTGTACTTGCTGACATCGGCAGCCACAGCGGCGCTGTAGGCGTGGGCGGCACTGTTCTTTTCCGGGGGCGACCCGGCGGCATCCCAGGCATCCCACTTGGACTGCAGCATCGACCGATGGGCGCCCAGGGTCACCAGCTCGTCGACCAGGCCAGCGCTGGAGCCGACTGTCTCGAAGTAGGCGGCTTGTGCCACGACCGCCTGCTGTCGCGCCTCGCCCGATCGCATTGCGCTCCCGATCGCCCCGAGCACACCCATGGTCGCAAAAGCCGCAATGACAACGACCAGGGCGACGCGCTTCAACTCGGCCAGAGAATTCGACAGATCGGCCGGTTCTTCCTGATCGGTCGAGCCCGTGTCCATGGTCGGCTCGTTGACCAATTCGGGCTTGTCCGGCGCGCTTGGCGTCGGAGGGGGCACGTCGAAGGTCTCGGCGACTCTCGAGGCCGGACGCTCGCGGGTGTCCTGACGGCGGAGTGCGAGCTGTGGCGTCTCGCTCGGATCGGGGGCCAGCTTGCCTCTCACCTCGTGAAGCATGCGCGCCAGCTCGTGGGCGGAGTCGTAGCGCTCGTCGGGTCGGTAGGTGGTGGCGCGCATGATCACGGGCCGGAGCGGCTCGGGCACCGCGGCCATCAGCTCTGTCACTCGATCGGCGACGAACAGATCCGCAGAGGGTTCGCCGACAATCATCGCGTACAGCGTAGCCCCGGCGGAGTAGATGTCGGCCCGATGATCGACCGTCTTGGCACTCGCGCGCTGCTCCGGAGCGACGTAGCCGAGGGTGCCCAGCGCGGTGTCGGTCCGCGTGAGATCGGGTCCGAGCGGGTCTCCCTGGGCGATGCCAAAGTCGGTCAGCTTGCAGACGCCGCGGTGGTTCATGAGGATGTTGTGCGGCTTCACGTCGCGGTGCACGATGCCGCTGTCATGGGCAGCGGCCAGCCCCTTGCAGATCTGGATGCCGATATCGACGGCCATGCGCGGCGGCACCTTGCCGTGCGAGTTGATCCAGTCGATCAGGCAGCCGCCCTCGGCCAGCTCGAGCACCAGCCACGGTGGATTCTGCTCGGTGTCGGCGGCCAGTCCCTTGATGATATTGCGGTGGTCCAGCGACATGAGAATGCGTGCCTCGGACTCGAAACGCCTTCGGGCGTTGGGCTTCTTGACGAGGCTCTTCTTGAGGATCTTGGCCGCACACCACGACTCATTGTGGCTGTCGAAAGCGAGGTACACCGTCGCCATGGCACCTTCGCCGAGCCGCTTCTCGATGAGATAGCGGCCGTCGTCCAGTTCGCTGGGCGAGGCCTCTGGCATGTGGGTTCTTTCCTGCGCTCAGGCCGAGTCTACATCGAAGATCAATTCTCCGTGGTCAAGGCCTCGAGCTGCTGGTCCGGCGGAAGGATTTGCTCCAGCCGCCAGACCTCGCGCCACTCCAGCGGAGAGCGCGTCATCGTCCGGTGCTCGATCTCGACCACATAGGCCTTGTCGTCCCGGCGCGGAACCACTGCTATCCCCCATGGCAACACAGGTTCTGTCTCCACTTTCGGGCTCGTCAACCCGCCTCTGGCGACCTGAAAGCTCATCTGCAACAGCCTCAACACGACCCGTTGGTCGTCCTCGAAGCCCTCGTAGAACCGAAGTCCTTTGGTGTTGTGGCGAGGGGCGTCGGCATAGATCAGTACCGATTCTCGCGACCAGTCAATTGCCGCAGAGTCGAACTCGTCATCGTCGGCCATCGCGAGGAGTGAACGGGCATTCGCCCAGCCCTCTGCCGTGGTGACGACTGCGCCGGCCTCACTCAGCTCCGCAGTTCCATACGCTCCCTGGCGTTCGCCGAGGGGCGTGCCCAATGGCTTTCCATCCGCGGTCACCTGCAACAGGTCTCCGGAGGCGAGGTCGAGATAGCGAGATTCGCCCTCCCCCGGGGCGGCGGCGATCTCCACCGCATGGACCCGACCCGACGAGATCTCGATCGGCGCGATGGCAATGTAGCCGTAGCCGAAGCTCTTGAACCACAAGGCCTCCGTTTCGCCCTCCTTCACGGCGGCGATCTCAGAGCGGGTGCCGATGTAGTAGTCGACACCCTCCCAGCGAATTCCCTCGACGACACCCACACTCGCTGGGCCCAACTTCACGATCCGTATGTCGCTTCCGTCGGGCTCTCCGTAGTGCAGAGACGGGAGCGCGACGTCATCGCGCAGCACCCAGCGCAGTCATGAAGTCGTACATTCCCCGCCGCGAAACGCCCATTTCTCGATAGACGCGGGCCTCGTCGAGTTCGGACTCCACAATCTCGACGATCGTCGCCGTCTGCTTGTTGGGACTCCAGCGGCCGTTGATCACGTAGACCGGTGTTCCGTGCACGAAGAACATCGGTTCGCCGTCCTCGTCGGGGCCGTCGGGGCGGGACGTGGGCTCTCGCACGCTGGATAGCGTCGTCCCTTCGTCGATCATGGGACCACATTAGCGCAGGGGGAACCGTGCAATCAATTTCCCTGGGACAAGTGATCCCTGGCGATCTTATCGTCGGCCCCGCGGTAGATGAGCCACATGAACGGGCCCAGGATTGCGGCGCCGATCGGGATCGACAGCGACGTGACCCAATGGATCATGAAGTTCGTCAGCACACTTTCTGCGACCGGCGTGACCTCGACCGCGACGTCCGTGAGGGGTCCGATGTAGGGAACCATGCACACCGCCAACGACAGCAGGATCGACATCCCATTCGGGTTGAATGCAAGACCCAACAACACCGCGGGCGTCATGATGGAGATCGCGACGAGGCTCCGCTGCTCCCGGGCGATACGCCGACCGGTCTTCTTGCTGGCGCTCCAGGCCCAGGCGGTCCCGAACAACGCCGCGGCGAGGACGACACCCAGCATCATCAGAGTCGCGGAATTCCAGGGTGCAAACCACCCGATGAAGACGACCACCACAAAGGGAGCTGCCACGGCAAGATAGGCCTCCGAGTGGTCTCCCCTGACCGGACTCGCCCATGCCAGGGCCGCGCCGCGGCTCATGACGTAGATGCTCAGACAGAGGATGGCGGTGCCGCTCAGAGCCGGGAGCCAGCTGAGGGCGGCGACCATCAGGCCGCTTCCCGCCTGCTTGCCGAGAGAGTTTCCCACCGACGTGCCGAGGGCGCCGACCACGTAGAGCCCGGCACCGGTCATGACGCCACAGGCGACAGTCACGGACAGCGACAGAGACAGCGTGATGCTGGTGCTCACCGGGGCGTGCACTTCGGGAACGACCCGGAATCGGCGGCCGACGATGGCGCCGGCGACACCGAGACCTGCGGCCACACCCATGCAGGCCCAGAAACCCGCCTGCAGGTAGACCAGCGTTCCCAACGCGGAGTCGGACATGGCCTGCTCCAGGCCCTCGCCGTCGAGCGGGCGATTGGCGAGTTCCTCGAAGACCAGGCTCGAGCCCAGACTGCCAATGCCCGGCGCCAAGAAGAGCGAGAAGGCCAACAATGCGGCGAATGCGGCCGCGATGGCCCCCTTCCAGAGGGAATCGCCACGGCACCGTCGACCGATCCAGGCCCCACAGGCGAAGAACACCGGCACTGACGCCACGATCGCTGGCGTGCCCATCCACCCGGCCACCGGATTCCACTCCGCGGTCCACGGCGCCACCAGGGACAGCGCCGCCACGGTGAACAGCACCGATGCGACCCCGGCTCCAGCGGTCCCGGTGAGGGCGATGAGGAGGTCGTCCACGCCCTCGTTGACGATGGCGGGCGGAAGGGTCTGCGGCACGGTGGTCGGCAGACCGGTCGTGTCCATCGCCTCGTCGATTCCAGTCGCAAAGGAATCGAAGGTCTCGGCGCCGCCGGAGCTGAACGAGGTCGGCGAGCCGTCGTGAGACTCCAGCACCTCAGGGGGCCACTCGGGAATGGGCTCGGGCACGTCGCCCGCCCAGATCTCCAGCACTGCGGCCACGCTGGGGAGCCGGGCGTCCAGATCCGGCGTAAGTGAGCCTTCGATTGCCCTCTTCATGCGATCCGGAATATCGTCTGGGAGGGCGGAATAGCGGCCGTAGGCGATGGCCTCGTAGATGGCGAAGGTGTCCTCTCCGCCAAAGGCGCGCTGGCCGGCCGCCAATTCGTAGAGGATCGCGCCCAGGGAGAAGACGTCGGCGCGTTTGTCGACGTTCTTGGCACTCCGGACCTGCTCCGGCGCCATGTAGGCGGGCGTTCCCATCGCGGTCCCGGTGCGGGTCACCGTCGCGCTCCCACCCGCGTCCAGGACCTTGGCCAGGCCGAAGTCGGCGATCTTCGCGACCAGCTGACTGTCCTCGATGGCCATGATCACATTGCCGGGCTTCAAGTCCCGGTGGATGAGTTCGTGGGCGTGGGCGGCGGCGACTCCCGCCATCACTCCGCGCCCGATGGCGTCGGCCTGGTCCAGGGTCAGCCGACCGCGCCGGAGGAGGCGGTCCAGAGGAGGTCCGTCCACGTACTCCATGAGCAGGCAGGAGGCGCCGTCGTGTTCGACCACGTCGGTGACCGCGACGATGTTCCTGTGCTTGAGTTGGCTCTGGACCCGCCCCTCGAGCAGCAGCCGACTGTTCACCGACGACGACGACACCGTCAGGACCTTCAGCGCGTGGTGTGTGCCCAGTTGTTCATGGAGGACTTTGTAGACCGCCGCCATCCCACCCCGACCGAGCTCGGCCTGGACGGTGTAGCGTCCGTCGATCTGGGTGCCGGTCTGGAGGTCCACGGTTGACAGTACCTCTTTCAACCGGGACAATCAAAGGAGCCCAGGAGGCTGTGATGACCGTTGGCAGACTCGCGACGACGATGGCCCTCACCCTGTTCGCCAGTGTGGCTGCGGCCCAGGATCCCGGCATCTCCACGGAGCTGGAGCGCACGTCGAGGACCACGGCCGCCGAAAAGCTGACCTACGCCGACAGCGCCACCGCCGAGATCACCGACGCCGTCGCCACTCTGTCCACTGCCCTGGCCAACGCCAGAGAGGGAGAGGATGTCGAGGCGGTCCAGTGCATCAGCCTGCGCCTCAATGACGCAGAGCCCATGCGACAGGTCGCCGACGACGCCAACACCGTGCTCCGAAACGCCATCGCCAACGGCGAGCTCGACAGGGCCAACCACGAGTTCCGGAAGATCGCTCTCGCCCTCGCCCAGACCCGGCGGCTGGCCGGCGAAGCGCTGCTGTGCTCCGCCGATCAATCGACGGACCAGCCTCCAGTGATCGTCACCGGGTTCAACGACGGACTGATCCACATCGAGCCGCCCGATGGAAACGACATCGACGACATCGATCTCGGCTTCAACCTCGACTTCGACATACCCCAGCCGAGCCCGTTCTAAGGCACGATCTGAACGCACACGTTGTCGAAGACCCAGTCTCTCGTGAGTACTTCGGGGCCGTTTGCGTTGTTGTCGCTCCCCAGGATCAGCTGGTAGCCGGGCGCCATGGAGGTGACCTCGGCCGCGACGTCAGTGTCGGCGATATTCACGATGATCTCTTCGCCCGCGGTGATCAGCATCCGCCGCTCTCCGAGACCCGGGTCGTAGGTGTAGTGCACGTGGTAGGTCGTCCCCACAGCCAGGGTGACGCCCGTGGTCTCCAGCCGGGTGACCTCTCCCGCGGCGAGATCGATGTTGCTGATGACCTTGGCCTTGTTTGTGTTCGGGCCGAACAACGTCATGTAGCCATAGAGGTTGCTCCGCCAGGTCTCTGAGCGGGTGAGCTGAAAGACCCCGTGGGTTCCAGACGGATCGCCGGCATCCCAACCCGCGAAAGTGACGTCCAGGTCGACGATCAGGCGATCGTAGAGGTCTCCCTGAACCGACGGGATCACGTAAGTCCGCGTCGGCTCGACCTCGTTGGACTCGAAGGTGTCTTCGGTCCACCACGAAATCGCTCCCGGAATCTCGTCACAGAACGGCTTGGTGCCGGGAACGGTGTCTGTGTCTTCAGGCGCAGCGGTGTCCTCGGGGTATCCGTCGGTGTCGGTCTCCTCGGTGTCCGGCGGGTCGGTGTCGACGAGCGGCGCCGTCAGATCGAGCACCGAGCCTCCTTCGGAAAGCGGAGCGCGCTGCGGCGAGCACGCGACCACCAGAATCAGGACGATAAACAGGGTACTTCGGTACATTGCACGCCTCATCGGACCAGCAGCAGGACGGAGTGATCCGCAAAAGGCGAGTAGAAGGTCGACATCTGCCCGCCATCTACCCGGGCCTCTGGGCGCAGCTCGCCCGTGTAGATGTCGAGCCAGGTCGGCTCGATGTCCCCGGTGACCGCGGTGAGATCCACATCGACTGGATCGCCGTCGGGCACCCAGACGACATACTCCTCACCCGGCTGGGCCAGCGCGTAGCCAGACGAGCTCAGCTCTCCGTGAGGAGTCGCGAGTGCGAGGTTGAAGTCCTGGGCAAAGACCAGGCAGTACCCCATATTCTGGCGCACGTACTCGTCGCGAACCGGGTCCACGCCCGGCCCTTCGGTGACCCCCTGGTAGGCCTCGAGTGCCTGGGGATGCAGCCCGCGCAGGAAGCTCTTCCAGACCCAGACCTCGTCTCGCCCAAAGGGATCGATGTGGTCGGAGTCGGCGAAGATGACTTTGGCCCCATCGTTGGCTGGCGGGTTGTTGCGGTAGGCGGCGTTGTCCCGCGGCGACACGAAGTCGGCAGTGCTGTCCAGCTGGACCTGGAAGTCGGGGAACGAGCCGTTGTCGTACGTGCCAGGCCCGGTGAAGCCGATGGGGTACTGGGTGCCGAGCTCGGCCATGGTCTGCCGCGTGTACGCAATCATGTGGGCCTGCCAGTCGCTGGCTTCGGGCTTGCACTCGTTGCAGATCTCGACGATGACGTTGTCGAGGCCGTTCACCGTCTCCAAGACCTTGCGAATATAGGCCTCCTGGTACGCGAGAGCCGAGGCCGATCCACCCTGCTCCGGCATGAGGAAGTACTCGCGGCCCTCTCCGTCGGCGTTCCCGTCCGAGTCGACGCCGTTGACGTTGTTGTCCCTTTGGAACGGGTGGGCCCGCCAGGGAAACAGCGGCCCGTTGTGGTTGAAGGTGCTGTGGCGCTCGAAGAGCATCAGATCGACGTAGATGCCCCGGTCGGCCGCCTGCTCGACCCGGTCCCGGAGGCGGTCGAAGAACGCCGGATCGAACTGGTCGAGGTCGTACCGAAGCTGACCGTCGTGAGCGAAGTTGGGGCCCATTCGCCGATAGGGCATGGGGGTGGCGAGGCGGGTATCGTCCTCGCTCTGGAGCGCCGACTCCACTCTCCACAGTCGGATGAAGTTCAGGTTGTAACTCTCGAGATAGTCGAGGTAGGCCGGGTAGTCCAAGGTGTACTCGGTGCTCCAGCCGTGGTCCTGGAGCTCCCAGCCGTTGTTGGCGCCGACCAGCAACACGGCTCGGCCCGTACCGTCGTCGAAGTACCTGGGATTGCCCTCGTGTACCCGCAATGGCGTGGCGGTCGTCCCACTCGTGACGTCATCGTCATCGTCGTCGTCATCGTCCCCCGCGAACACCGGGTCGTCGTCGATCGTCTCGACGGCCTCGTCAGCGGGGAGAGCCGTAAAAGGCTGACAACCCAGGAGAGCCGCAAAGGGCAGGAACAGCATCCGTCTATTGATGGTCAAGCATCCACCCCGTCAAGTCGTCTGCCGGCACTGCGGCGGTGAGTCCTGAGAAGCTGTGGCCGACTCCCGGCACTTGCTCGTAGCGGGTGTCGTGGCCCTGAGAAGCGAGGAACCCGGCCGTCTGGTCGGCGTAGGCCGCGAAGGAATCCGCCGATCCGATTACGACTTGAACCGGCACCAGGCTCGGCGGCGTGACGATGTAGAAGGCGCCCCAGCCGTAGCCGAGGCAGGCCAGCGACGCGAAGCGGTCGGCGGCGGCAAAACCCGCCACTCCGAGAAACAGCCCGCCGTTGCTGAAGCCGAAACCGTGCAAGCCGGCGTCGTCGACGTTCCAGTGCACGTCGATGTCGGCGATGAGTCGGAACAGATCGGCGAGCTCGTCCTCCATGTCGTCGAAGTCGTTGTTGGGATTTCCCGACCAGTTGGCCCAATCCGAATACGGCGAGCGCGTTTCGGCGATCAGGAGGAGGAAACCCTGGTCATCCGCAGCGGAGAAGAACCCGTTGGCGTCGGACTGGGCGAAGAAGCTGGCGCCGTTGTCGCCGGCACCGTGGAATCCGACCACCAGCGGAGCCGGCTCCGCGGGATCGTAGCTGTCGGGGACATAGAGCCAGTAGTCGCGTCCCTCGAAGGCGTCGGCGGTGACGCCATATCCACCGTCATAGCTGTCGACGGGCGTCGCGGTCTCGTCTGGCGGAGTGGTCGTGTCGTCGTCATCGTCACCGCTCGGACCGATTGGCGGGTCCGAGGAATCGGCGACATCTTCCTCGCCATCCAGGTCGACGAGGTCGGGTTCGGGGACACAACCGAGGGCAAACACTACCAGCACGAACCGCATCATTGTGGGCGCCTCCAGGGCTGGCCTTCTACAAGATCCGTGCCGATCAAAGGAGGCGGGCCAAAGCGGAGATTCGACGGGCTTGCGACATTGGTGTCGCAGCCCCCGCGGCAATGTGGAGGGCCTGTCTGGAGATCCGCTGACGCACCCGCTGCTGTACCCTCCGAATGCACGCGGCGCCGTCTCGACGACCGCTGCCGCGTTGACGGAGCATCGACCATGTTGAGTGTCTTCCTGTTCCACTTTTCGGCGGTCATCGTCCTGCCGTTCTGGATCGCGATGATCGCGTTCCCACGGTCATCGATCACGGCCCGAATGGTGGCTTCGCCTTGGATTATTTTACCGCCCATCCTGTGCTATCTGTTCTTCGGCATGCCCCATATGGACGCCCTTGCCGGCGTGTTTGCGGCCCCTTCTCCAGAGTCCCTCGCTGCAGTGATGGGCGAGGAGTGGGCGGCGAGTATGTTCTGGGCCTACGCCGGGGCTTTTGACTTGTTCGTCGGGCGTTGGATGTTCCACGACGCCAAGGAGAGAGAGATCAACCCCTGGTTGGTCAGCCCGGCCTTGTTTGTGGCGATCTTCTTCGGCCCAGTTGGCTTTTCGCTGTACGGAATCATCGTTGGCGCTCGGCAACTCTCGGGACGCGGCGCAGGCGGAGCCCCATCTAAGTGAATGCGGCTACGGGTCGATGAGGGCGGAAGGGTCGATTGGGGTGCGGCTGGCCGCTACCCGCGACCTGGCGAGGCTCGTGGTACCGCCACCGCAGAAGGTGGTAGGGCGGTTGTTCTGGGCGGCCGTACTGTAGGTGTTGTCAACCTTGTGCGTGATGCCGTCGTACTTCACCGTCGCGTTGAACGTGTACTCTGTGCTGGGCTGCAACGGCTCCAGCGGAGTGATGGCGATGGTGCCGTGCAACGTGAAGCCCCAGGACATATCGCCCGGCAAGTGCACGATGGTGTCGACCTCTCCGTCAGGTCCTTGCAGGGAGTGGCTGATCAGTGAGATGTCGTTGGCATCCATCGTGATCGTGATCGGGTAGCCAATCTCGCCGTATTCGACCAGCGCGCCTCCCACGATGTCGTCGCAATAGCTCGGGTCGATGTCCACCTGGCCATCGCGTGGATAGACAACCGGGGGATGGTTTGTTGGGAAGTGGTACAGCAGCGTGAAGTAGGAGGACCAGCGATCGACGTAGCCCGCCTCCGCCTCGGCGACCGAGTTCGACTGCCCCTCGTCCATGCCGCCGCCGATGAGCACGGGTTGCAGGTAGATCTGTCGAGCCCACGGATCGGGGAACAGGTAGTCGACGTTGTCTGCGCCATTGACGTGCCAGCGGATGGGGGTGAGCTCCCATCGCGCATAGCCGTTGATGTCGCCCTGGTAATCGTTTCGCTGGAGCCGTTCGTTGAGGTCCACCCCAGTGAATCCGATGTTTTCGGAGCTCTCGGTGCCGGGAACATAGTTGTCCAGGCTCTCCAGGTTCACCATGTAGTCGACGTGGTCTTCGGCGACCTCCTGCACAGGCTTGTCGACCCGCAGGCGGCCGACCTTGACCAGGCGTCGATAGCAGTTCAGGCGCTTCATGGCCTCGACTGCGCTGTCTTGCGAGACGTGTTTCTCGCCGCCGAGCTTGTCGTGACAGGCCTCGTCGACGCTGGTGAAGGTCTTGCACCCGGTCGGCAGTATCAAAACCAGTGCAGGGAGCAGTCGCATTCGTCCAATCGTCCCGTTCATGCCCACCTCCAGTTCGAGTTCGACTTAAGGCCAGATGCCGAGAATACCAACCCGAAATCGAACGTTCTATGCGCCAGAATCGGATTCGGCGTGTTCGAAAGCGAGATCATGAGCCACCGTTGGCCACGATGCGATCAGTAGTCGGGAGTCTCCGTGCGCGAAGGACGCGGACGGCCCGATGGTGCATCTCCCCCCGCGCCGACGACCCGACTACAATCGGGCGCCGATGGAGAACCCTTTGGACCGAACGGTCGTCCGCACATTGCTGCTCTGCGATCTCGTAGACAGCACCCAGCTGACCGTCGCCCTCGGCGACCGCCGGTCCGCCGATCTCTTCGCCCGGGTGGATCGCTTTGCCCGGGACCTGCTGCGAGACACCGGCGGCCTGGAAATCGACAAGACCGACGGCTTCCTGATGCTGTTCGAGCGGCCTGCAGACGCGATCAAATTCGCTGTCGGACTGCACGACGCCCTGGCGTCACTCTCAACAGAAGAGGACGTCCAGTTCGCCATGCGGGTCGGCATCCACCTGGGTGAGATCGTGCTCCGGGAGAACAGTGCCGAGGACGTCGCGAGAGGGGCGAAACCCATCGAGGTCGATGGGCTCTCCAAGCCCCTCGCCGCGCGTGTGATGTCCAATGCAACCGGCGGTCAGACCCTGCTTACGTCGGCGGCGTATACGCTCGCCAAGCGCGCCGCAGTAGACGATGAGGCGCTGTCCGAGCTCCACTGGGAACCCCGAGAAACGTTCCTCCCCAAGGGCCTGAACGAACCCATCGAGCTCTTCGAAGTGAGCGCGGTGCCCCTCGAGGCCTTTGTTCCGACGCCGATTCCCCCGTCGAGGCCAGCGATCCGACTCGCTTGGCGGCCAGTCGTCGCCGGCGTCCTGACTCTCGTTGCCGCGAGCGCTGTGGCCGTGGGCTTCCTGGGGGGCCCGGCCCCCAGCATCCAGTACTTCGGAGCTATCGGATGGACATCCAATGGCCTGGCAGGAGAAGGTCCTCCCCTGGCCTCCCTTCCGCCGTGGGGCGCATGGGAAGTCACGATGCACGGCGATCTCGCGGTGCAGATCCGCCCAGTCAACGGAAGCGGAGGACTCAGCCGCCCGCTCCAGTTCCAGCACGAGGAACTTCCCCACGGGCCCATGGTCAACCGGTGGGATGAGGAGGACCCGGACGACCCGAACTGGTCCTTCGCGGCCCACTTCTTCGACCGACCGCCGTCCTGGATCGAGCAGACGTTCAACGATGACGGCCGCCTCGACGGGGTTGAAGTGCGCGACACCTACGGCGCGCTCCGCCAGGAACTGTCTCTTGAATTCACCGACGACGGACTCCAGTTTCACGCCCAGAACGCCGTCGGTCAGCCCATCACCCAGGTCAACGAGTTCAGTCACCTGACCCGTCACCGCGCCCTGGAGTTCGACGACGCGGGTCGGGTAGCCCTCACCCGTGAGCTCCACGCGTTCAACAACCACTCCCAGAGTGTGGACGGCAGCCACGGGAGCCGGGTGGAGCGGGATGAGAGCGGGCGGGTTGTCGCCGAGCACACCCTGGACGCCGACGACAACCCCATCCGCGTTGGCGATCGACTCACCCTGAACCGGGAATATGGCGACCCGGCACACCCGGATCTGCCGACACGGGTCTGGGGCACGGGTCTGTCCGACCTGGCCGCCGACGCGTATCCGGGCTGCCCCGAGGTGCATCGGCGAGCCACCGATGACGGCTACGTGCTGTCCTGCCACGACGACCGTGGAGCGCCAATCCGCTTCCACCAGATCGACTGCCACGCCCTTGCCCACCGATGGATCGACGACAGCTACCTGGCGACCTGCCTCGATGTCACCGGCGAGCCCGCCATGACCGCAATGGGCTGGACCACAGTGAGGGACCAGCTGGACACCAGGGGTCAAGCCACCGAGCGGCGTCTGGGAGACATCGACGGAAGCCACGCCCCGACGCTGTTCTTCGAGCACCGAGTCACCATCGAGTACGACGACAGAGGCGCGGTGCGATCGACGCTGGTCTTCGATGACGACGGCGCAACCGTGCGAGAGGGAGAGTTGTGTCGGCGGGTTACACGCGACGCGCTGGGCCGCGAGGTCGAATTGGCCCTCATCGACGCCGACGGCAAGCCTCGTGTGGGCGCCATGGGCTGGGCCATTCGCAAGACCAACTATGGAGAGGGAGGCCAGCGCATGCAGATCGCGTGGTTCGACCCCGCAGGCAAGCCCGTCCAACACATCGATAGCGCCCATCAGATCCGCTACCACTACACCGCCGACGGCAGACTGGCGGGCCAGGACTACATCGGGATCGACGGCCGACCCCACCCACTCAACGGGATCGCTTCGGTCCGGGCGACCATCGAGGGCACCGTCAACAGCATCTCGTTCTTCGGGCCCGGGCTGGTTCCGACATGGATGACAGGCGGCTATGGTCAGCAGTGGGAAGATCATCCGGAGATCGAGTGGGTCCTGGAGACGGCCGGCTACCACACTCGACGCGTCGAAGCCCTCGAGGAGAGCCACAGATACCGCGTGTCGCTGCTAGACGAGGAAGGGCAGCTGGTGACCGGGCTCCACGGCTGGGCGATGCAGGAATACGACAAGGAGAACGCCGAGATCGTCGAGGTACGTCTGTACGATGAGGACCGACAGCCCACCGAGACCGTGTTCGGGTGGTCGCGAATCCACACCGATCGCGACGGCGCCGGCCGCGTGCTGTCGGTGAAGCAATGGGACCACGACGGCGTGCCGACTGCCGATGCCCTGACGGGCTGTGTCAGCCACGAAATCGAGTGGAGCCACGCTGACTTTGTCAAACGCAGGGTCTGCCAGGGCATCTCCGGGCGGCCGGTCATCCACCAGAAGATGGGATCGCCCATCCGAACCTACGCCTACACCGAAGCCGGAAACCTGCGCTCCCGTTTCTTCCACGACGCCGATGGCGAGCTCGCGCCCAATGCGTTCGGCGTCGCCGAGGAGCGCATGGCCTATGACGCGCGCAACAACGAGATCGAGCGCGCCTTCTTCGATGCCGACGGCCAGCCCGTCCTCCACGACCGCACGGGGTATGCGAAGTGGACCGACACCTTCGATCAACACGGTCGACTGGTGGAGACGACCCTGTGGGGCACCGACGGCAAACCCATGATCGCGCCCTTGCGCGACTACGCCACGATGAAGATCGAGCGGAATGCTCGAGGCCTGCCGACGAGCCAGAAGTTCTACGACGAGCAGGGCAGACCCGCACCACCGGGCTACCCCGCTGAATATCGACACGAGTGGGACGACAACGGCCATCAGACGCGCGCCACCTACGTGAACGCAGACGGAGCGCTTACCCTGCATCACGGGGTCGCGGAGCAGCGAAGCGTCTACGACGACCGGGGGCGGCTCGTCCGCACCGAGTATCGCGGCCTCGACGGCGAGCTGGTGTCCCCGCGCGGCTACGGGATCAAGACCGTCGAATACGACCCCGCCAACCAGATCTTTGCCCTGAACTTCGCCCTGGAGGAGGACCGACCCGCAGCCCGACCTGAGGGCGGCTATGCCCGCTGGGAGGTCGAGCGGAACGGGCAGGGCCTGCCCATTGTGGAGCGCTGGCTGACAGGCGAGCTGGAGCCCACCGCGGGTCCCTGGGGCTGCGAAGTACTCGCCCGGTCCTACAACGAGCGGACTGGTGAAGTCCTCGAGGTGACCTGCGACGGACGGTCCATCCCACCCGACCAGAATCCGACACCTTTCGACGCGCTACGCTGAACCTTACCGCTTGTTACAAATCCGGCCCGCGGGATGAACACCAACGCGGCTGGATGTACCTTGGGACCGTCTCTACGGGTCGTTTCGACGACTCATGCCCAAGGTGTTCGATGGCTGAGAAGAGTACACGCGCACGCGGCGGAAAGCTCACGCTGAAGTTCAAGGGCCACTTCAACGCCGTAGCCTTCTCGCCCGATGGATCACGGCTGTCGGGCGCTCCGCTGAGCCGCGTGCCGGTCTGGAACACGTGGCAAGCCGCCGAGATCGCGGTGCCACCGGAGAAATCGTACACGAGCGGAAAATCCCGGTCCACGGCGGGTACTACCTGGACGACACTACCCTGCTCGCGGCGAGCGACGAGGACGGCCACCTGCTCTGTGTCGATATCGCCAGCGGCGGTGCCGGCAACCGCGACCGCGACCTGATCATCTGGAACCCGGAATCTGGGACCGAGGTGTTCTCCGGAAAACACGGCAAGGGCATCGTGGATTGAAGCCCGGGCGCGTTTTACGGCTGAGATCGCCAGGTCACCGCCACACCACCCTGGAACAGGAAACCCGTCGCGGTGCCCACGCCGGCTTGGGGCCCACCAATTCCAGTCGCGAACGGATACGCCGCCGAGATCTCGGGGAGGAAGATGAAGTCCCCAGTGGCCAGGGAGAAGCCCAGTTGACCGCCGGCGCTGAAGTTCGCTTCATACGCCGATGAATCGTTGAAGAGCCAGGTGTGGAGTTGCGGACCGACGAGGAAGCGGTGCCCCTTGCCCAGGGGCGCTCCAATCACCAGGGGCGCCTGGGCGGTGAACGAGGCCGCCTCTTCGATGGCCCCACCACCGAGGGTCGGCATCAACGCCAGCGCCAGCGCATCGGGGTCCGGCTCCAGCAACGCAATGCGAGAAGTGACGTGCAGTCCGCCGCCAGAGAGGCGGGCGCCGAGGTCGAAGCGATCGGTCACTCCGTAGGCGAAGCGCAGGCCCAGGTGCGGGATGATGAAGCCATCGAGCGGCGTGCCGACGCCAAATACGCCGGGCTCAGCCGACAGCTCTACGCCACCCTGCCCGAGTGGATCTGGAGACTGGAGGACCGAGGTGGTCGCACACCCGCACAGCGGGATGGAAAACCAGAGGAAACAACGACGCATCTCAACCCTTCGTTCATCGAATGGCTAGGGCACTCCGTCGCAATCCTGGTCAATCCCCCCCGGCGGATCCGGGGCGCCCGGGTAGATGGAGGCGTCCGAATCATCGCAGTCTCCACACGCGCCCGTGATGCCGTCGCCGTCGAAGTCGTTGCCCATGGCCACCAGAGTCGTCGTCGTGGCGTTGGTGAGTGCGGGCGTAGCGCCTGTCTCTACGGCCTGAACGTACACGACCTGTGGCGCACCAAAGGGGACCGCGACGTCCAATGAGGTGTAGCCGAATCCGTCGCCGAACTCCTGACCTGCGATCTGGACGGGTGGAAGAAGGCCGAGGCACAGACCGAGCCCTGGGTGACAGGGTCCCACACCGAGGCCGGCAAAGCTGTAGACGTAGGTCACGGGAGCGCCCACGCCCACTCCGGTGGTCGTGAAGGTCCCATTGGCGCCCGGGCAGATGTTCGCTGGCGCGATCAGCGACGCGCCGGGAGGCGGCAGCATTTCGGGCCCTGTCGCGTCCATCTCGAAGCCGATGTCGTCGACGGCCTCGCCCTCTCCGAGTTCGTGTTCAGCGACCCCACAGCCCATCGCGCACAGCGCAAGCAATCCCAGCCAAACCCGCATGTGTACCCCCTGTTGTCGTGGGGCCATCATGCCATACCGCTCAACCGCCTCCGGGGATGGCCGCTCCGCCATAGCCCATCTTGCCCAGGAGCTGCCCGTTCTGCCAGAGCTGCCGTTCGTCCGAGAGCGGGAATTCGAAGGCGTCGGCGAGCCGATCGATGATCGAGAAGGTGGCGCACACGGCGATGGCCTCCTCGATAGCCGCGTCCGAGACCCCGGCATCGCGCATGGGCTGCACGTCGTCCGGGGTCAGCTCCCAGGGCTCGAGCGTGAGCCGGCGGAGAAACTCCAGTGTGGTGCGCAGCCGTGGCTCGAGCTCGACGTCCGGGTCTCCGTCGACCACCGCCTGGATCCACTCGGGGTCACCGCCCGTTGCCACCGCGACCGCGGTGTGGTCACCCGTTCAATAGGCGCACTCGTTGTGCTTGGAGACGAAAGCGGCAAACAGTTCCACCTCGCTCTTCGACCAGTGCTCCTGGTTTCTCATCGCCTGTTGGAGCAGCTTGGCGCCCTCGGTCCCGAAGAAGCTGGACCGATACGACATCACACACACCGGCCCGGGTATCGATCCCGCCAGGGTCCGGACCACGGCAAACAGCGTCTTCTGGAGAACACTCTGACCCTGACCGAGCACGGACAACCTCACGACTTCCCCTTCGCCCGGACCAGGTCGACGCCGATGCGATGTCGGACCCGTCCGGCTCCGAGCGCAGCCGCGACGATCATCTCAAAGAGCTCGTCTTCGGAGTGCCCGGCCGCGACGAGCTTCTCGATGTCGGAGTCGATCACCCGAACCGCGTCGTGACTGACCTTGTCGATGAGGGAGTGTGCGGGCGGAGGCACTCCGTCGACCGTCACCGAGGTACTGCCGATGCCGAGTTTCCCGTGCTGCGGCGGCTGGGCGGCGTGGTCGGCAATCGCTGTGCGGAGGGCGGGCGAGGTCGCGCCGGGAC
>Ga0315336_1001401_pt1 | contig 47451 bp, 40 predicted proteins | sample ASW5metaG_FD_204512 | JGI IMG/M metagenome (GOLD analysis project Ga0315336, IMG submission 204512) | Ammonia-oxidizing marine archaeal communities from Monterey Bay, California, United States - ASW #5 | ecosystem: Environmental > Aquatic > Marine > Intertidal zone | place: USA: California...
CCACAAGCCCTTTCGGGCTTTCTCATCGCAAAACCCTAAACATCTCGCCCGCCACAACACAAAAAAAAATGATTCGCCCCGCGAATAGGGAAAGTCGGGTTAGTATGAAAACCCGGCCCCCACCGGCGCAGGGCCGGTGGGGGGCATGCTCGCACCATTCCATGTTTCACAGAATCGATCGCTATGCTGCATCGTTAAGGTAAAGAATCAATCCGATGCGTCTTCCGGGGAGCTATTAATATCTGCTTGTAGCTCGGCGCGTTTTTGCTCGGCCCACTCCGTGGGGTAACCCTGCTCGTCGTACCAGCGATCCGGTTCGATCGATTCCAGCAACGGACCATACAAATCGGGCCGGCGGGCCAGCATGCTGCGGCGGTCCGGGCCGCGGGGCACCTCCGACAGGGCGACCCGGCCGATCGTAACCTGTTCACCTTCGTATTTCTCCAGGCGTATCTCTCCGCTGGGACTGAGAATCGCGCAACTCCAGGTGTTGGCCACAATGACCCAACAGCCGTTTTCGGCCGCATTCTGAGCCATGCGTCGGGTGTTTTCCGGCCCGCCTCCGCCGTCCATCGGCAGGAAGATCATCTCCACCCCCTGGACGCCCAACGTCCGAAAATTTTCAGGGATCCCGCGGTCCATACAAATCAGAAAGCCGATCCGTCCCAGCGGCGTGTCGAATGGCTTCAACTCGCGACCGGGCGTTACAAAAACTTCATCTTTCGGATGCACCTTGCTGTACCGGGCCAAGATCTCTCCCTGCGGATCGATCATGACCACGCTGTTGAACATCTCCTCGCCCCGTCGCTCCAGGAACCCGAATTCGAGGTAGATTCCCAGTTCGCGGGACAGCTCGCGGGCGCGGACGATGTAGGGGCCGTCGGGCACGGGTTGAGCCACGTCCAGCATTCGCTGCCGCGTGACAGGGGTGGCCGCAGAGCACACGTACCCGTCCAGGATGGCCTCGGGAGCCACCACGACCTCGGCGCCCCGCTGTGCCGCCTCCCGGACATAGGCCTCCAGACGCCGGTAGTTCTGCTCAAGCTCCCAGGGTTGAGCATCCATCGTAACCAGACCTATTCTGATGTGCTCGGCAGGATTGCTCATATTTTCCATCTGCCCCTTGCCCGGCTCCGCCGCCGGGCCATTCGAGCAATATCATTACCCCCCCCGGTCGAATTGCAAGCACCACCGCCGATTGGGCTCGATGACCTGCCTCAGCGAACCGTGAAGAACCCATCCAGCTTTTGTGGTAGCTGGTGCCGGACCGCTGGACTCTTGATTTCGGGAATGACGGGCACTACCGTCATTCCCGAAATCGTTTGCGGTAATAATTCCGCAAGAGAAAACCCCAATATGAAGAACCTGGTTCGGGTCAATCGTCGTCGTGATTATTGTCACGATCTTCGTCGGTCTTCATCGTTGTCGCGATCATCGTCCCGATCTTTGCCTGCAGAATCGACGACGATCGAGACGACGATCGGGATTACGATTGATTGTGGATCAAGCCGCTGGTGAAGACAGCGTGACCGCCGCATCACGGCGGCGCCGTTGGCACGGAAGAGAACGATTCGGAAATCGCCCCCGCGTTATCGTCGTCCGAGAGTGCGGGACAGGACCGGAACCGGTGGACGATAACGGACGACGATTACGGATGACGAGGAACAACGCAGCCGGCCGTGAACAAACAGAGAAGGCTGTGACAACAAGAGCATCGAGAACTTTGTTGCCAGGAAGCGAAAAATCCTGGCGCATGACGTTGTGCTACGGAAGAAACACATGGGCGTAGTATTGACTATTGGCGGGCATAGTATTGACTATCGATCTCAATAGTATTGACTACGTATTTTGGATGATCGGAACTTCGTCAATCGCGGTTGACGGCACAACCGGAATCGGGTCGCGGCAGGCACAACAGATTTGAGGTTCAGTGTAAGGTACAAGAATATGCTTTATCCCCGGGAAACACAAACTCGTGAAATAAAGGACCTCAACGGAATATGGGAATTCCGTGTGGATCCCAAAGACCAGGGCCGACGTCAGAAGTGGTACGCCGGGCCACTGACGGAGACCATTCCCATGCCCGTGCCCGCCAGCTACAACGACATTACTCAGGACATCCGGATCAGACACCACGTCGGTGACGTCTGGTACGAAAGATCATTTTTCGTCCCTCCTTCATGGGAAGATAAACGAATCGTCCTTCGTATCGGCAGTGCGACGCATCACGCGGTCGTCTGGGTCAATGGCGAGAGGGTCACCGAGCACAAGGGCGGTTTTATGCCCTTTGAAGCCGACGTTTCCGATGTCGTCGAAATCGGTGAAGAAAATCGCCTCACCGTTGTGGTCAACAACGTGCTCGACTGGACGACACTGCCACCGGGCGAGCTGCTCGACGCCGCCAAACGCAACGCCGTCATCAACCCCGGCGCGCCGACGTTCCCGGCCAACGCTCCACCATTTCAGGACTACTTTCACGGGTTTTTTAACTACGCAGGCATTCACAGGCCCGTGCTGGTGATGGCCATGAACAAGAAGTACATCGCCGGCGTAAAGGTAAACACCGATTACAAAGGCACCCGCGGCGTGGTTGATTACACAGTCAAAACGGTGGGGGCAGGGACAAAAACAACTGTGAGTCTTGTGGCAGAGAATGGCCGGGTCGTGGCCACTGCGGAGGGAAAAACCGGAAGGCTTGCGGTCAAGAATGTCCGCCTCTGGAAGCCGGGCAAGCCGTACCTGTACAAGTTGATCATCAGCCTCCATGCTGCGGGCGGGCAGCTGCTCGACACCTATTGGCTGAACGTGGGCGTCCGTACGGTCAAAGTCAAAGGGAAGCAATTTCTGATCAATGGCAAGCCATTCTACTTCAAGGGATTCGGCAAGCACGAGGACGCCGACCTGCGAGGCAAGGGCCTGGACCATGTCGTCAACGTCAAGGATATGAATCTGCTGAAATGGGTGGGTGCAAATTCGTTCAGAACATCGCACTATCCCTACGCCGAGGAGATCATGGACCTCTGTGATCGCGAGGGCATTGTTGTGATCGACGAGAGCCCGGCTGTGGGACTGGCCTTTGATCCCAACACGCGCGCCACGAAAAGCAAGGCCTTCAGCCCTGAGCGTTTCGGACCCGAGACGCTGAAGCACCACCGGCAGGTCATGAAGGAAATGATCGATCGGGACTATAATCACCCCTGCGTGGTGATGTGGTCAGTTTCCAACGAGGCTGCGGTGTACGACAAGGGAGCGGTGCCCTATTTTCGAAACGTCGCCGACTACACCCGCAAACTCGACCCCCACAGGCCGATTACGAACGTGATGAACATGCCCGCCAGCATGTGCAGAGTCTCACATCTCTTCGATGTGGTTTGCGTCAACAGCTACTACTCGTGGTACTGGAACACCGGCGAACTGGAGTATATCGACCATCGCCTGAGCAAGGACCTGAAAGAGTACTACAGGGTTTTCAAGAAACCTGTGATTGTCGCCGAATACGGCACCGAGTCCATTCCCGGCCTGCACCATGACCCGCCGCTGATGTTCACCGAGGAGTACCAGTGTGAAATGCTTGAACGCTATCACGACGTGTTCGACAAATTCGACTTCGTTGTCGGCGAGCATGTCTGGTGTTTCGCGGACTTCATGATGCAGCAGCACCTGTCGCGTGTGATGGGCTGCAGAAAAGGCGTTTTCACCCGCCAGCGTCAACCGAAGGCCGCCGCGCATATGTTGAGAAAACGCTGGGTCGATATGAAAGAACCTTAATGTTGCAAAAAGCTAAGTATGTAGGTTGGCCTTCCAGGCCGACCGGAGCAAGTGGAGATCATGAGAAAGCGAATCTCCAACCATTCGCCCACACATGAACTACTCTTGCTCCAGCTCGGGCTGGAAGCCCAAGCTACTTCTTGGCCCAAAACTGAAAAGTTTTTGCAACGTTCGATGGTGTGCCGATCTACAACCGAACCAGCGTCCAATCGCCGGGCTCGAGATAGATTTTCAGCACGGTTGTGTTTCCATCGATCTTTGAGGGCACCGGGAAAAAACCCGGGACCAGTAAATCCACAGGGTCTTCAACCCGGCCCTTTACAGTGACCGTGGTTTCCAGTGGCTCCTCGACATTCTTGTTGCAGAGGCCGAGATATCTTTCGCCATGGTCCCCCTCGCGGACAAGGATCTCCAGGTCTGCATCTGGAGATACGGCTGTCCATTCGCAGGCCTCTTCCACGAGTTCGATCAATGAGCGCTTCAGCATCGGCTTGCGCAGGAACTGATCCAGCATTCGGTTCAGGTGGACGACTCTGCCCTTTCCGAATGCGGTATCCAGAATCGCCGGCTGCGAACGCTCGTCCGTGCCGTCCACGCTGTAGTCCCAGGCATCGGGCCCTGTTTTCCTGTACCCGGGAACGAGTGTCCTGAACAGCGAAGATCGATCAGCAAGCTCAAGCCCGAACTCATTTTTCAGTGCAAACGGACCCGCCGCGATAAGCGTCCCACCCTTTTTCACCCATTTGGTAAGCCGGCCGGAAAACTCTTCCGACATATACGGAGCATAGGGCAGAAAAAGGACCGTGTAGTCGTCCAGCGACCCCTTGCCGTCCAGCACCATTTCCTCGGGCAGATAATCGTGAGCAATGTTGCCCGGGCTGAGAAGCTTGTTGTGCAGATCATACATCAAGCTCAATGTGTCGCTGTCATTGCTGTTGTGCTTCATGCTCGCCAGGTTGAAAACGCTGGCACACGGCTGGATGACGGCCGTCCCGGGGATCTCCTGGCGGCTTTCCAGCAGGGCCTTCTCGATGCTTCTGCACTTTCGAAACATGACCGGAATCGCCGTTGTGCTCCAGCGGTAGATCGTCTGCTGATATTCAAGACCAAATGAGTTCCCATTATAGGCAACCAATATGGCCGTGGGATGGGACGCGGCCCGGAGCCACCAGGCGGAGACCCGCACATCCCTCAGGAACAACTTGAAGAAAAACTTGCTGAGATCACGCCTGGCCAGCCGCTCGTCATTCAGATGCGCTTTTGACCACATCCCGAAATAATTCTCAAAATACCCGGTCGTCTTTCCAAACGCCCGGTTCATGGTCTCCAGGTACACCCACATGGGTTCCTCCATGCCCGGGCGTGAGTGAAAGCTCATGTAATCGCCGGTATTCTCCCTGTACATGAGATAGGTATTTCCCTCTCTTAGAAAATGCGAGGGATCGGGCATGACAGGCACGTCGGGCGCGGCTTTTCTCAATGATTGCCGCATCGCTGCCAGAAGCCGAACGTAGTTCAACCGCTTCCAACGTTCGAATTCGTACGTGACTCCGGATACTTCGTCAGCAGGCGCGGTATATTGGCCATAAGGAACTTCTATAGCCTCAAACGAGGCGTACTCCGTCCGCCATTTCCCGTTCAACTTTTCGACGGACCGGTAACGCTCCTTGAGGTAGTCCCGAAAGGCCGATAGGCTCGACGGGTTGTAGCCCACGTGGCCGGCCGATCCTTCCCAGCCGGTCAGGAAGTAATCCACTTTGGTCAGTGAGAGAAGCTCAGCGGCCATGCTCTCGAGATAGCCCTCTATATACTTCCTGGCATCCGGGTTGTGGAAATTGAGCCGTGAATTGTTGCCGATCAGGGTGCTGGCGATAAGAGGCGGTTGCTTGTCCTCTTCCGTCTGCAACAGGATGTCCGGATCCCCTTCGGCTTTCGCCAGCATCCACTCCGTCATGGGAATCACCTCACCTCGATAACTCGGCTCGGTGCAGGAGAAGCTTTCGATCTTACCGCCGCTTTCTCTGAGGATCCGATCGATATATCCGCGCAGTTTCGGGAACGTATATTCGCCGGGAACGTCTGACACCGGCCAGGGGACCGGGTGGTCGATGTGAAAGCCGTCAAATGGACCCAGTGGCCACAGAGGTTCCGTGTGCGCACCGCTGAACGCAGTGAACCGATACCTGCGACTGGCGCCGTCGTCGTTCAGGTATAACTGCCCGGGAGAGAGTTCAAGTACCGCGCTTTGCCATGGCCCCGCTTTCTCGGCAACTCCGGAGGCCGCCCTGGAGATGAAACCTTCGATTCGTCCTTCAAGGGCTTGAATCCTGTTTGAAATCGTCTCGATCGTGGTATCCAGGCCGGACAACAGCTCTACGTTCCGTTCTGCGTCATATGCCCGCCCGTAGAATTGATACAACTCATTCAGGCCGACATTAACGGCACTGTATTCCTGCTGAATCTCTTCGATGTCCGCGGCGAATGCCTTGCTCTCCGAATCCCCGGCCGCCAGAGATGCCGCGTAAAACTTTACGCGTTTGGCTGCCCGCAGCCTCTCGTCAAGGAAGGAATTCTGGACCAGGAGCCTGTTGATATCCATGGCAGCCTGATAGAACTCGGGATGTCGTGCTTTTGTATCGTCATTGAGGTAGCCTTCCGTTGGAAAATTCCCGCTTTCGGACTTCTTGCCACGATCGGCTTCATAGGGGAAATAGGACCAGAGATCCGGAGTCTTCCTTTTCTTTTTGACTCCGCGCAGGAAACGATCGGCAATCTTGATGCCCGAAACCTCCTTTCGCCTCATCAATGGGTCCGCGTCGGAATTCTCCCAATACTTCATGTCCGCCTCAATCTCATGGCGGGAGTAGAAGGTGAGCCGGCCGAATCGATTCCGTTGCGTAAAGCCGCCGAGCGTCGCCCACGAAGAATTCTCCAGTTGCACGTAGCGTTCCCGGCCCACATTGAAGTTCCAGCGTTCGTTATCCACCGGTTTCTCGCAGCCAAGCGCCTCAAAGGGAAGAGCCATCTCCACGGACCAGAAATTCTCTGCCTTCGTAATCTGGACCGGCCACTCGAACGAGATCTGCTCTTGTTGCCCGTTGTCGTTGAACCCGCTGTAGGTATTCGTGACCGTGTCGGTAATAAAGTGGAAATAGCTCCGGCCTTCGCCGGTCGGATCGACAAAGACTTCAACGCAGTCTCCCATCCAGGGCTGAACCGGCGAAGATACCTTCAGTTTGTCCATTCCCGGTTCGTGGAGTTTCACTGCAATATAGACGTTTTTGTCGTCATAACAGCTCATCACTTCGGTATCCGCGGATGCCGGCTCTATCTTCCCTTCGTCCATAAGTTGGACGAATCCCCTGGCCCTCTGAACGTGGGCATCGTTCCAGCAAGAATCGTCCAAACGACCGTCCACAACCGGCCCGGCTGTCATCAGACTGAAAAGCGTCAAATGGTTGCGGTACTCCGCGAGTTCATCGGCCCGTGTGGAAAGGCTCGCGATCAACAGAGTGCCGCAGGCTAGTGCAGTGTAGCTGAGAGCTCTGCCTGGGCTCGGCCAACCCAGCCTTGGAGTCGGCGGTCCCCGCCGTGTCTGCTCCCTCGATGAAATGGCCGGAGCAGGAGAGGCGGCTGACAAGGACCGAAAAACACCTCCCAAATTCGAAAATTGATCGGTCCAACCGCTCGAATTGTCCGTTTCATTCCATGGTTGGGCAATCACGGCGGGGACCGCCGACTCCATGGTTCGATGGATCGATCGCCAGCCCAGCCTTGGAGTCTGCTCCCTCAATGAAATGGCCGGAGTAGAAGAGGCGGCCGGCAGGGACCGAGAAACACGTCCCGAACGCGAAAATTGATCGGTCCAGCCGCTCACGTTGTCCTTTTCATTCCATGGGTGGGCAATCACGGCTCGATGGATCGATTTCCTCATTGCGAATACTCCTAATGTTACAACGCCACGGTCTGCCATTTTCCCGGAACGCGGCCGCCGCGGCACGTGTGCAGCACGCGCTCCCGGCAATCGGCGAAAAGGCTGTCGATTGTCATGTCGGCCAACTCGTGTTGCCTGGCGCCGCCGGGGAACTGGTGGATCCACGGCCACGGGCCGTCACGATCGGTAAGGATTTTTCGGGCGGCCGCGGGTGTGATTCGGCCTGCGTATTTTTTCATGAGCGCTTCCATGCGCCTGCCGCGGTATCGTGTCGAAACCGCGTCCTTGCGGGTCAGCTTCTGGCGCGAGCCGGCCACGATCGCGTCACACATGTAGTGATTGGCCCGGCTGAGTGCGTCTCCGCGAACGTGGTCAACCCGGCCGGGTATGGCCTCAATGACCGCGGTGTCGCCGGCGGCATCGCCAACGAAAAAGATAAAGGCGCCGGCTTGTTTGACCCGCTCTACATACGAAATCGCTTGCCGCACCGTCTTGCGCCGCAGGATCTCTGCGATGATCACGTACGTCGGCAGTCCGACGACAGGCTGGATTTGCGGAAAATAACCTGATCCGGTCCACATGAGTGCCACGCCGTGCTCATTGACGCCCGCCCCCGCCCACAGGCCCGGATAGTGATATGTCACCATGCGAGGGCTCCCGGTCATCTTCAGCTTCAACAGACCCGCCCAGGGGTACTTGGGCGTGCTCCAGTCCCAGTTCATCGCGACGATCGGGCAGTCGCCGCGCGACGCGGCAAAGGCGGAGCAGTGCTTGGTATGAACGATCTCCTCGTGCAGCGCCAGAAGCGTTACGTGTTCGAGTGACAAGTGCGCGCCTTTGGCCATGCCCTTCATGAAGCGCGCCGAGGCAGGAGCGTCTTTCTCCACGTGTTGCCAGCAGCGGCGGGCGTAGCCGAGCCGCTTCCTGTCCGGTTCAAGCTCCATCCGGCAAAAGCCCATGATCTGCGGCTCGAACGCCTGCCCGTATGCGACGCCGCAGTCCATGGCGCTGCCGTGAAACGTATCAATGGTCAGTTGTTCTTGTCGCATAGCTCTCTATCAAAATCTCGGTGCTGGGCATGACACAGAGGCCGTATGTTCAGCACCGACATGTGGGGAAAGGTGTTACGCAGTTTCTTCGGCAGGAGATCGAAACCTCAGCGAGAAAAGATCGGCGTCCTTCAACACGAACCGCAACCGCACGGGCGTGCCGGCCCATTTTCCCAGATCGGGGTTCCCCTTCCAGAGCATGGGCTGCTCCAGCGAATCGCCGTACATCACTTCCGAGTCGTCCAGGGCGAAGCCGGGCAGGGGCACGCCCTGGGCATCCTGTAGTTCGACCTGCACGCTGCCCGCGGCCGAGGTCGAGTAGTTCATCGCCAGCTCGGATCCCGAAAAAACAAGCGGCCGCGTGAGCATCTCACCCCCGTACAGGGGGGCGCAGACAGATACGAAACCGTCCACGCGTAGGGTGTAACGCCGCAGCTGGCTCGGTCCCGACCGAAGGAACGCCTCCGTGACGTACATCGAAAGCTCGTCGGGAGCGCCGTCGATCGGAGAGGCCGTTTCCAGCATTCCGATCAGCACGAAGTTGTCCCAGTAGGTCCAGTTGTCTTTCGGACGCAATCCGGGTCGGATGAAGGACTCCGGCCACATGGAGAAATGCCTCCTGTCGCGGCTGCACATCAACATGGCGTCGGTCAGGGCCGTCCCCTCGCGGGGAGAAAATTGAGCAGCGCGCTCCCGCCGGTGCTCGAGCTCCGGCAGTGCTTCGACCGCCGCGGTCCATCCGCGGTCGATGTAACGCATCGGGAAGCCCAGGATCAGATGGGGCGCGCGAGGGTACGGCTGAATACTGTTTTCGTACAATTCGTTCACACGGCCCGGGGAATACGACAGGAATTCGGGCTCGGTCCAGTGGACAAAGTCGTTCGAGGTGCTGGTAATGATGTCGCGCCCGTTGTCAAGACCGTCCTTGGTCAGCCCGGTTTGATCATCGGTCTCCAGCGGGGCGTCGCCAAGCTCGTCCATGCCCGCCTGGTACGCTGCAATGCGACGGTGGCGGCAGTAGGACCGGTATTCTCCCCGCTCCGAGTCCCAGAAGGCCATGTGCTGCGAGTCGTACCCCTCGATGACAGGCTCGTCTACGAGTTTTCGCCAGTTGATCCCATCCGGAGAAGCGAATGCGGATACCTTGCCGGTCATTCCGCTTATGCCTTTGTACCGCTCGTCCGGCGGCACGCCCGGCCGGGTATCCTCGAAGGGGCTGAAATCACCCGCGCAATTAGCGCCGACCTCCGGGGTCATGATCACGTTGTTGTCGCGCGTGCCGGCCACCTCGAACAGCCCCAGGGACGGTCGAGTCCAGGTGATGCCATCGCGACTCTCGGCGTAACAGCCGAATGACTTGCTTGTGTCTACGTCTACAGCAGGGTTGCCCCGGTACTCCGGCAACCCATGCCTTCCTGCTTTGTAATAGAGGCGGTAGAGACCGTCGTCGGCCCGCAGGACGGACATCCCGCCGGTATGGTTCCCTTCCCAGGGCCGGTCGAACACCAGGGCGACCTCCTGCGGCACGGGATGATGCAGGCGCCGCTCGGCGCCGTTGAGGCGATCGATGAGACCCTCATCGATGAACAGCTCGAGCCGGGAACCGATGTCGAGTGCGCCGTTTGGTGGGTCACAGGGTTTTGCCATTGCTCAGCCTCTTTTCGGTGTTTCCGGAATTCAATGCACTTTGACAGATTAAACTGAACGGATAGCTGACGGACAACCACCTGTCGATCAAACAAACCATGGAGTCGGCGGTCTCCGCCGTGATTGCCCACCCATGAAATGAAGAGGGCAAGGTGAGCGGTTGAAACGATCGATTCTCACACCGAAGTGTATTTCTCGGACTTCGCCAGCCGCCTTTCCTGCTCTTTCCATTTCATCGGAGGAGCAAATACGGCGGAGACCGCCGACTCCAGGGCTGGAGTGCCCGATCCAGAACAGGGCTAGCAAGTGCGGCGGCTGGGTCTATTGCACTTCGAAATTCGAGTCATCAACTTGTTCTTCGTACAACGTCTCCGCATGTCCGTCCACAAAAGCCGCATTGAATCGCTCGTCGTCGTGATAGCGAATACCGAATAGGGGCCTTCCCCAGTACCAGCCGGACCAGCGATCCGAGGTTATCCCGTAGTTCCAGGCATCAGAAAATGTGATCGTTTCGGTCGGTTTCTCGACTTCCTCCATTCCAACCAGCTGACGATTCACATTATTGGGACTAGTGACCATATTGATTCCGTAACTCTGGTGATTTCTGCCGTTGCGCATTCCATCCAACAAGGGACAATCATAAACAGAACCCGCTCCCCGGGATGGCCCTGTAAGTACGTTCTCCCCAAGATAGGGCCCTCCAAAATAGGAGGTATAGTGAATACCAAGCGTCGGTCCGTCGTAATACCAGAGTGGACCGTCTGCGGCGCCGTCCCCGTTCCTGTCTCGGTAGTCGTAATGAGGGGGGAAAACATCATGATCACTCAGGTACGTGGTCGCAGCAAGTTGGATCTGCTTCAGATTGGAAACACACGTGATGGTTCGCGCTGCTACCATCGCGTTTTTCATCGCAGGCATAAGCAGGGCTGCCAGCACGGCGATGATCGCGATCACCACGAGTAACTCGATCAGCGTGAAACCTTCGGCGATCCGATGATTCAGTCCGCGCATTGCCGGCCGTGTGTTATTCACCGTCGGGGATCCCGGGAGGGACACCTGCTGTGACGGGGTCTTGCGCGGGAGTCGGGATATCGGATCGGGAAAAATGCGGGGAGGACTTGGTACGTGTTTAGCGTCGCCACCACCGAGCTTGCTCGGTGGAGCGCATGATTTTGCACTACTGCCAAAGAAACAGAATGGGAGCCCGAATAGAGCGAGGAAGGAGCGAAGCTCAATCTTCGCTCTTCCCGGGCTCCTGATGTTCTGTTTTTCTTCCGTAGTGCAGAATCCCGTTCACCACCGAGCAAGCTCGGTGGGGTCCGAAACACGGCTAAACAAGTACAGGACCTGAGTCCTCCCCGCGCCGGTAAACAAACAACACAGGATCTACTCAATCCATGGGTTGTCATCGATGATCTTGCATTAGCCTCGGCGACGAATCCTCAAGAAGGCGAGCGATCCCAGGCCGAGCAGTACCAGCGTCGACGGCTCAGGAACGAGTGCGGCGTCATACAGGCCTTGAATCTGAGGTCCGGAGAGCCCGTAGTTGAAGACGGCGAGTTCGTCGATCAGACCGTCAAAGTCCTGGGTCGCCCAGTCCGCAATACCGGGGTGGGAATTATTGCCGACAACAAACAGCTCCCCGTCTCCGGCTATCGATGCACCACCACCTACCCCGGCGGTCCCAAGCGATGCACCATCGAGGAAGTATTCGGCTGTGCCGCTCAAGGTTATCACAGCTGTCAGCATATGCCAATCCGTGTCGATGAGGGGAAATCCTTCCACCGTGGCGACGCTGCCCTGGGTATACGTTCGCATTCCCGAAGTGGGGCCGCCGGCCCAATTATAGGTCGCAAAGCTGGCGTTAGCGCCGGCGCTGGCAGCCCATGCGGCGTCGCGTTCGGTAGCGATCATCCTGAAGGAACCCGTGTCATCGTCGTTGGCGATCCACGCGTTGATGGTATAGGCCGTTGCTCCGGACAGATTCAGCGGATTTGCCGCCCCGGTGGCCACCCAGGCTCCCTGCTGGCCGCCGGCGTGGCGGAAATCCATGGAATCGCCGGGCAGACCCGGCAGACCCGAACCTGCGCTCGTGGTCGCGACGCCGAACTCCGTCAGGTGGTTTGCGTTGGCGGTCGAGTCGTTGAAGTTCCCCTCGCCCTGCCAGTAGCCGACCGGATTCAGCGCGTTCACGGCGTCGCTGAACGATGTGGCCGAGGCTACTTGCGCCGCCCCGGCCATCGCCAGAATGGTCATTGTTGTTGTGAGCTTCTTCATTATTCTCAATCTCCTCTTTATCTACGGTTACCAATCCCTGCCGGCGTGCCTGCCGGAACCGGCAGCGAAAACATTTACACTAACGTACATGTTAGCAGACAGGTAGAATTCTAACACCCGGGGCAAGGCAAAGGCAACCCTGGATGGAAAAAGAAGGGGGCTTCATCTTTTTTCACAAAAACGCAAAAATCGCCTCGAAAATGGCGAACCTGATCTATTATGGCCGATTTGAGCAGAGTTGCAGCATGGCTCGGCTGCTGTATAATTCGGGCCATGGCTGCCATTGGATCCACCGCCGGGGTTGCCCGGACGGTACTGGGGGAAGTGCCCATCGAGAAACTGGGCGTCGTGCTGCCCCACGAGCATGTCATTCATCGCATCAGCATCCACTCGGGCAAGGCGGACAACGCAATGGAGGATGTCAACCTGCTGGCCGACGAGTTGCGCTTCTTCAAGGCAGCGGGGGGTGGAACGATCTGCGATGTGACGCCGGTGAACGTGGGGCGGGATCCGGCGGCATTGCGTGAAGTCAGCAGGCTGTCGGGAGTGCATATCGTCTCGGCGCTGGGGCTGTATCAGCTCGACGTGTGGACGGCCGACATGCTGGCGATGCCACGGGCGGAGTTGGCGGGTTTTCTGATTCGAGAGAGTCAGGGAGAAATAAGCGGGGTCGCGGCGGGATTTCTTGGAGAGATTGCCTCGCACAACGAGCCGGAGCACGCGGACTGGCGGAAGTATCAGCTCACGGAGAAAGAGGCCGAGGTATTTCAGGCTGTGGCGGAGGCCCAGCGGGAGACGGGGCTGTGGATTTCCACTCACGCCAGCCACGGCCGGCACGGGGTGGCACAGTTGCGTTGCCTGGCCGACGCCGGGACGGAACCATCGCGGGTGGTGGTCGGTCACTGCGACGCCCAGTTCCACGCCGACCCGGCGCCGGACTTCGACTACTACAACAAGCTGTTGGATTTCGGAGCGATGCTGGAGTTCGATCTGTTCGGCTGGACGGAAGACACGGGGCCGGACGAAGTGCGGTGCCAGCGGATCGCGGAGTTGACGCGGCAGGGGCACACGGACCGGATTCTACTCTCGACGGACACCTGCCGGCTATCGCAGTTGCACCGCAATGGGGGTCGCGGCTATGATTACCTGTTCACGCACGTGCTGTCCGGTCTGCGCCGGGCCGGCGTCGGCGAAGGCGAACTGCATACAATGACCGTCAGCAACCCCGCCAGGATTCTCACATGATCTCCATCCACGAAACCGGCGTCATCTTCCGAAACCCGCTGCCTAACATCGTATCTGTGCAGGCGCAGTTTCCGGGCCTTTGCAGGCTGGCGGAGGACGACATCATCTGCGTATATAAGCGTGGCCCGGCCCAGATGGCAATCGAAACGGACTACGCCGTGGCTCGCTCGGCGGACGGCGGAACCACGTGGAGCGACGAAGGCATCATCTGGGACCGCAGCCAGGATGATCGGCCGTACAGCTACGGGTACGGGTATCCGGCGATGTTGGATAACGGCGACATCCTCCTGGCCGGCTACCGGTGGGACCGGTCGGACTCCGACGCGGACCTGAACATCTACAACCCGGCAACGCTCGGGGCGGTGCACTGCGACACAGTGCTGTTCCGCTCGAGGGACCAGGGCCGGACGTGGAGTTCGCCACAAGTGGTGCCGGGACCGGAGGACGTTGCGATGGCGAACGCGTCGGGGCGGATCGTGAAGCTGCGCGACGGGCGTCTCATGCTGCCGATGGAAAGCTGGAAGGCCTGGGAAGACCCCGGGCCGGTCAAGCAGCGTTCGCTGGTGGCGTTCTCGAAGGACGGCGGTGAAACATGGGGCGACTTCACGACGGTTGCCATGGACCCGGCGTACCGCATCCTGCACTGGAACGGCATGTTCAGCCGCATCGGCGAGAATCGAATCCTCGTCATGTACTGGGGCAAGGATTCAAAGACGGAACAGGACCTCGCGATCCCGGCAACCTGGTCGGAAGACGAAGGCAAGACCTGGCGGCCGGCCTATGACACGGGCCTTGTCGGGCAAATGGGTTGCACGATCGACGTGGGTAAGGGGCGGGCGATGGCGATCTTCAACCGCCGCGACGAGCAGAAGCCGGGTGTATGGGCGGCGATCTCCACCGATGGAGGGCAAACCTGGCCGGGGGACGGCCACACCTGTCTCTGGGACGCCCGGGGCCGGGCACTCTTCGGCAGCGACGACGAATCCAACCGCAGCCGCAGCATCTACGACGAAGGGACCATGGCCTTCGGGAAACCCGATGTGATCCACCTCGGTGGCAACCGGTTTCTAGCGGGCTTCTGGGCGACGGCCAACTTTGTCATGCACGTGAGGTTTGCGCACTTGACCATTGGGTGAGCGGTCTGAAATCTTCAAGCTGCTTTGTTGTCGGCAGGCTGGCAATTACACCCATTTGTCGCCAGACGGAATGAGGTGGACGACGCCGACGGCCGTGTTGACGCCCTCGATGCGGTGAATGTGATCGAGCGCGACGCCCTCCTTCTGGAAAGTGTCGAAGGCAACTTTCGAGAGCAGGTCGGATTTGCAATCCTCCGAATTGCCGATTGCAGTCGACAGCGATCGATAGCAATCGACCGCAATCGAATTCGCGGATCGCAAATCCGCGCTCCGGTCGATAGGGGAAAGGCAGATGGATGCTACGGTCAACGCGGGAACCGCGGGCGCTACCGCGCCCAGGAACTGGCTTGGTGAGAGAATGCCATCCGATATTCGGATTTCATCCAGGGCGCCGGCTTCTTCTGGCTGGCCAAGCGGCGCTAAGTATTGCAGATTGCTGGGCCATGTTCGATCGATTTACAGGAAAAACCGCGGTAGTCACCGGCGCCAGCAGCGGAATGGGGCGGGCGGTGGCCCTTGCGCTGGGACGGGAAGGCGCACAGGTCGCCATCGGGTATTGCAGCGGTGAAGACCGCGCTCTCGAGGTGGTAAAGGAAATTGAAGATGGAGATGGAGGCGGCAGGGGGATTCCCTGGCGGGTCGATCTACGGGACAGCGACGCCCTGGAACAGCGACTGCGGGATGCGGTGACGTCACTCGGCGGCCGGCTCGACGTGCTCATCAACAACGGCGGAAGATGGATGGATCCCACACCACTCCATGAATGCCCGCCCGAAACCTGGGACGATGTCATCCGGGTCAATCTCACCAGCACCTTTCACCTGTGCCGTACCGCGGCATCCATCATGATCCTTCAGAAGAGCGGGGCCATCGTGAATGTCAGTTCCGTAGTTGCGCGCACCGGCGGCGCAACCGGGACAATCCCCTACGCGGCATCCAAGGGTGGAGTCAACTCGCTCACCCGGGGCCTCGCGCGGGAACTTGCCGGCCACGGAATCCGGGTCAACGGCGTTTCTCCCGGCGCCACTGATACGCCCATGCTGAACGAGTTCTGCAGCAAGGAACGCCTGGATGCCGCCGTAAAAACGATTCCGTTGCAACGGCTGGGTCAACCGGACGAAATCGTTGGAGCCGTCCTGCTCCTCGCCTCCGATGAAGGAAGTTATATGACCGGCGAGGTGATCGAGGTCAACGGCGGCGCCCTGATGGATTAATCATGAAAAACGGGAACCATCAAATATGAATATCATCAAGCCTCATCACACGAACTACTGTGTCAGCGATTTGGACCGGAGCATCAAGTTTTATCGGGACGGTCTCGGGTTCGAGCTTGTTCAGGATGTCATGCGCGAGAACATCGAGTCATACGATGTGATTTTCAACCACCCCGGCATGAAAATTCGAGTCGCGCTTTTTCAAATGCCGAACCTGGAAATGTTTATTGAACTCTTCGAGATGATCAACCCGCAGCGCGAGGAGCGGGAGCAGCATTTTCGTTTTGTAGGGTCATCCCATGTCGCCTACCAGGTGGAGGACATCGATGCTTTCCACGCCCACATGACCGGGCTCGGATATACGTTCCTGAATCCGCCGGTGAAAGTGATTCGGGACGGCCAAACCATAGCGCGGGGCGCCTACCTGGAAGATCCGGACGGATTGATCATCGAGATCTTCGAATGCGCCCCGGAAGACCATATGGTCATGCCCGACAAGGAGTAGCGAGCGACTCCCTCCCGACCCTGGCGCTTATTCCGCCACCAATCGAATGGGTTCAATATCCCACTTCGCACATTGCCGCAAGAACCGGCATGGTGCGTTGTGAAAAATTTCGATCAATGACTCCTCGCTGAATCCGCGTCTGCGGCATTCAAGAACGCATGCCTGCAACGTAAACGGATCACTCGGTCCCCAATCCGCGCTGGAGTTCACCAGCATCCGGTCCCATCCGTACATCTCCAGAATATCGGCGGCCCGCTCCGAAGTCATTTTTGTAAGCGGATAGAGCGTCATCCCGGCCCAATAGCCTTCGTCCAGGACCTGGCGAACGGTGTGTTCCTCGACATGATCAATCCAAACGCGTTCAGGGTCCAATTCGAAGTTGCGAAGAATTTCCAGAATACGTGTGGTGCCCTTCAGCTTGTCGTCGAGATGGGGGGTGTGAATCAGGATCAACTGGTTGTTCCGGAGTGCGAGATCAACCTGCATCTCGAAAGTCTTGCACTCGTTCGAAGTGGACTTATGCAGGCCGATCTCCCCAACCCCCAGCACGGTCGGTTCATCAAAAAATTCCGGCATTTTCTCAAGAACAGCTTCCGTCAGGGGGATGTTCTCAGCCTCCTTCGGATTTACGGCGACCCAGCAGTAGTGTCGAATCCCATACATCGCCGCCCGAGTCGGCTCGAACTCACTGATCTGTTTAAAGTAGTCCAGGAATGTTTCAGGGTAATCACGATCAAATCCGGCCCAGAACGCGGGCTCCGCCACTGCGACAACTCCGGACATGGCCATCCGCTCGTAGTCCTGGGCGGTTCGCGCAATCCCGTGATAATGAGGCTGAATGATGTACATGATTTACGCGGGGTCGCTGAATACAAGCGCGACCTGCTCTGCCCGGTCCGCGCCCGCGGGGTCAGAGGTCAGAATCGAGAGTGCCCGGCGGCACTTCGCGATCCGTTCGTCTCCATCGCCGGAATGGTCCCCGGTGCGATGCACTGCGCGGTCATAGCGGTCCAGGATGGCCCCGATCTCCAGCAACTTGCAACGCACTTCCAAGTAATACTCATCAATAACCTGATTCGGGCTCAACATACCGGCCGCACCTCCTGCTCAGTCAACCCATCATGGCCAAAGCCTATTCGATCTTTTGGCTCCGGCCAACCCCGGATCCTGCTGAATCCGACGCGCTTGAAGATTGTTTTTCTACACGAACAATGTACCGTACCGCCTGAAATGTCTCTCGGCCAACTTTTTGCCCAGCACATACGCATCCTGCAGCAACGGTACGAAGATACGTTGGAGCTGCTGGGAAAGGAAAGTGTATACATAGAAGGGGTGCTCCTGCATAGCGGGCGCGCGAGAACCTATTTCGCGGACGACATTACGGTTCCCTTCCGCGCCCACAGCCACTTCCGTCACTGGGTTCCCCTCAATGCGCCGGATCAATCCGTACTGGTTCGGCCGGGACAAAAGCCCATCCTGTTTCGCGTCCAATCGCAATCTTTCTGGTTGGAAACATCGGTGCGGTGCGAAAGCTGGTGGGCCGAGATGTTCGAGATCGTTGAGGCGACGCATCCCGACGAACTGCTCCAACTTCTTCCACCCGCGCGCCGCGTTGCTTTCATGGGGGAGGACACGGAATACGCATCCCGGATCGGACTCTCCTCTCTCTTGTACAACGAAACGCATCTCCGCAATCGGCTCGACTACCATCGTTCCCTGAAAACACCCTATGAAATCGAACAAATCAGAGATGCGAACCGCTCCGCCCTGAAGGCGCACCACGCCGCCCGGGACGCATTTCTTAGCGGAGAAAGCGAGTTCGATATTCACCGGGCCTACCTGGACGCCTGCCACGCCACCGAAGAACAACTCCCCTTCCCGAGCATCGTCGCCCTCGATGAGAAATCCGCCATTCTCCATTATGAACACAAGCGACGCTCGAACAGCGCCGCCGCCCAGGTCATGTTGTGCGATGCCGGATTCTCCGTGCGAGGATACGCAGCGGACTTGACTCGCACCCACGCGCGCGAAACCGCCCACCCGGTTTTTAAAGACTTGATCGTGCGAGTGGATCGCATCAAAAAGCACATGTCCAACGCGGCCCAGGCGGGAATATCATTCCAGAATCTCAATGAGGCAACCCACGATCTCATCCGGGAAGCCTTGCTGGAAACCGGAGTTGTTCAGGGCGGTACGGATGAACTGAAGGAATTGAAGATCACCAATCTCTTCTTTCCCCATGGGATCGGTCATCTCCTCGGACTCCAGGTTCATGATGTCAGCGGATTGTTCAAGGATGAATCCGGAGTCCTGGAACCGCCCCCCGAAGAGCACAAATCGTTGCGGCTGACACGCAGGCTGGAAGAAGGAATGGTCTATACGATCGAGCCGGGAATCTACTTCATTCCCATGCTGCTCAATGCGGAACGCAATACCGCGATAGGCAAGCACTTGAATTTCGATCTCATTGACGAGCTGATTCCATGCGGTGGGGCCCGCATGGAGGATAATGTGGTGATCCGGAATCACGGACCGGAAAACCTGACCACGGAGGCGGGCAAGTGAAACAGTCGATCGGTATTCTTCTCGTGTTTGTAAACGGCATGATCGCGGGCGGGATCGGCGCCTGGATTCTCGAGGAAAGACTGGACCCTCCCACTTCTGCAAGCCGGTATCGATTTGAGCGAAACCATGACGGCGAAATTGGGTTTTTCGATCGCCAGACCGGGCGGTACATATCTTTCCACCAGCACGAATCAATCTGGTTCATCACGATCCATGATCCGTCTGACGGCTCCGTGACTTATCGAAAAACAAAGCTAGTAGAGGACGCGTCATTCCTGGACGCAATTGAGGACCTGAAAACCGAACTTCCGGTACGGTTGGGACGAGATTTAATGCTGGAACAGCTTGTAGAGTGAGCTTGATTGCAGTAAAAGCAAATCTCGATGGGTCCAATTGAGGGCATGATCCGGACTGATTGACCCTGCGAATCACCACCCTGGGTGATCGCTCGAAATGGTCATCGGCGGAAAGTGAAAAGGAGATCCTGATGGAAACTCAAGTTACAAATGAAGCGGCCGGCGGTGTCGGCATTTTGGTGATGCTCATATACCTTGTGGTCATCGTTTTGACAATCGCCGGATTGTGGAAGACTTTTTCCAAAGCCGGTCAACCGGGATGGGCATGCATCATTCCGTTTTACAATATATACGTATTGTGCGTGATCGCGGGGAAGCCGGGTTGGTGGCTCCTTCTCTTCTTCATCCCGGTCGTCAACCTCGTCATTTCTATAATGGTGTCTCTGTCCGTGGCCGAAAACTTTGGCAAAGGCGCGGGATTCGGAATCGGCCTCTGGCTCTTGTCGCCTATATTCTACGCGATCCTCGGTTTCGGAAGCGCGACCTATTCGGCGGCCGCCCCCCTCCCGCCTGCCACTGCCTGAAAATTCCGCGTGGCACCTTGAAGATCCTGAAATTCAGGGTGCCACGCTTCTCTTTGCGCTTATGAAGTTTTCGATTCTCGACACCCACCAGCACCTTTGGGATCTGGAAGCCAGACCTCACTCCTGGACGGAAAATCTTCCGTCTCTGAAAAAGTCTTTTTTGCCCGCCGACTACAGTGCCGCCACCGATGGCCTGGACATCGCCCGGTCCATACACATGGAAGCCGACGTGGACCCTCCGCACCTCGACGATGAGAACCGCTGGATCGCATCGCTGGCCGCGGACCCCGCAAATCCGATTTGCGGGGCGATTATTTCCGGACGGCCTGAGACAGAAGAGTTCGATGCGTACATCGACCAATGGGGAAGCAAGGATTTTGTGAAAGGGTTGCGCAGAGTTCTTCACGTAGTGGCGGACGAAACATCGCAATCCGACCTGTTCGTCGAAAACATACGCCGACTCGCCGCCTTCGATTTGCCGTTCGACCTGTGCGTCCTGGAACGCCAGCTCCCGATCGCAACTCAGCTGGTTGAGAAATGCCCGGAAACAACATTTGTTCTGGATCACTGTGGAATTCCGGCAATCGCCGAGGGAAAACCAGCAGCCTGGCGGGATCACATCAGGAATCTCTCCATGTTCGAGAACGTGAACTGCAAAGTTTCCGGATTGGTTGCTTATGCCGACCCGGAGAAGTCCATCGAGGACGCGGTGAAGCCATATATCGATTTTGTCATTGAGTCCTTCGGATGGGACCGGCTCGTATTCGGCTCCGACTGGCCTGTCTGCACCCTGACGACCCCCGCCGCGGAATGGTTTCGCATCGCGCGGGATCACGTCCGAAGCGCACCGGAAGAGGACCAGCGAAAACTGTTCCACGACAATGCCGTGCGCCTATTCAATCTCTAACCCCTTAAAGATCGAAACGAAATGCGTTCACGGACGCAGCACACGAGTCTCCGTACATCAATCCACGTTGAGTTGAAATCGCGGCAATGGGCACACCGAAAAGAATTCGCATCGCGCTGGCTCAACTGCCTGTCCTGGCTGACGATATGGCATCCAATACCCGGGAGATTCTCGGCGCCATTCGGTGGGCCGGCCGCCGCAAGGCCGACTTTATCATTACGCCGGAAAGCGGGTTGACCGGCCACCACAACCACTTCAGCAAGAAAGATCGCGACGACTCTGTCGAACGGATTAGAATAGCGCTTCGCGCAGCGCGGGTAACCGGCATCATTGGAGCCTGCGATAAACGGGGCGGACGCTCATACGTCGAGCAGATAATCATCCGCCGTGACGGAAAGTTGATTGGCAGGCAGACAAAAACGGTTCTCGCATCGGTTGATCGCGGATGGGCCACCCCCGGACGATCCCTGACGGTCCATACCGACCGCGGGTTGAAGTACGGATGCCTGGTCTGCAACGATCTCTGGGCCGTGCCACTTTCGGGGGCCGACGTCGATCCGCGACTTTCGAAAAAATTAGCGGAAAAGGGCGCCCGCATCGTGTTCTGCTCTTCCTACTCGGGCTGTGACTCTCGATTTCGCCCGATGCATGAATCGAACGTCATGCTCCGCGCCATGGAAGGCCATTTGTATATCGTATCGGTGAACGCGGCTGAAAAAAGACCCGTCAATGCAGTGACAGGCATCATGGGGCCCGATGGGAATTGGCTGATGAAATGCCCGCGACGGGGAAAGCAACTTGCCGTTGCCGACGTGACAATCCCCCCCCTGGCCGACCTCATCGCAGCGGAGGAACCCGGATTTGTTTACGTCCGGTAGGCGGCGCGGTTTTGCACCTTGAAATACCATATCACCTGCGGCGAAAGCTTCTTCGAATCGTCGGGCCTTTCAAGTACGGCCGGGCCGGCCGCAAGGGATCCGCTCATCGGATTCACGATTGTCCCCTACTGGACTTTCATGAATCGAAGTGCATTTTCGTTCACATCCCGAAAGCTGCCGGTACTTCCGTCAGCACCAGCCTGTTCGGCGGGACCACGAGTCATTACACCATGCTCCATTACCGGTACTTTTTCACGAAGACAGAACTCGAAGAGTACTTCAAATTCACTTTTGTCCGGAATCCCTGGGACCGGCTGGTTTCCGCTTTCGAATTCTTGCGAGCCGGAGGCATGAACGCAAGGGACAAAGCGTGGGCCTCAAAGCATCTGTCAGGGTTCAACAGTTTCGATGAATTCGCGAGAAAGTGGGTAACCCGGAGAAATGTCAGAACCATGATTCATTTCGTGCCCCAGACTACGTTCATCTGCCTGCAAGACAGCGAACCTGCGATTGATTTTATCGGGCGCTACGAACAGCTTGAACATCATTACGAGTACGTTCGAAGGCGGGTTCGTACGTCGTCTTCAACACATCTCCTGGCCCTGAATCGAACCTCGGAAAAACCGAGGGACTACAGGAGCTATTATTCAGACGACTTGATTCGAAAAATCGGGGATGTCTATGCGGAGGACATTGCCATTCTGGGATACGATTTTGAATCCAGCGCCGCATCGCCGGCCGGATGCCCGGCAGTTGACTTTGAAATATCCCCGGCGGGGTAAAAGATTAGCAGTAGAAAAAGTGTGAGACATGCGGGTTAGTGTCGTGGTTTTAAGCAAAGATATTCCCAGTCGTCAGCTTCTCTCTGGGCAATCGCCAGATCCTTGCTCAATTCGCTGATTTTTTTGGCCAAATCCGCCTGGTTTCTCTCCAGGGAGGCAATGGCTTCGCTTTCACGGACCCGGGCCGACTGTAGCGTTTTTACGAGAGAGTGCAATTTCATGACGTCTCCCTCGATTCCACCCGATTCGGATGTGGATCGCATCCCTTCCTGTGCGGCAAAATACAGAGAAAACGTTAAGACCGTGCCGATGAAAAATAGCACATTCAGAACCTTGTACATTCTTCTTCTCCTCTAAGACCGGTTTGACGGCAGAACCTGGTACATTGCTCCATAATCAGATGTACAGTGGACGAGAATCTTCTGGAGCAATGTATTAGTGTAACGCTGGAGGACCCGGCTGTTAAACACATCTTCTTATCGCACCCACGCCGAGATCAAGGTACAAGAACGCCAACCGACCGAAAGACGAAATAGATGCCGAACAACTACCTCATTCAGAATGGCCGGATTTACGAAGGGAACTCGGATACGGCGATCTCTGCGGATCTTCGCGTCCGAAATGGAAAGATTAAAGAAATAGCACCAGGACTGCCTGTGGACGGCGACAAAATCATCGACGCCACCGGACTGCTGGTAGTCCCCGGCCTGATCGATCTCCACGTCCACGTCTTCCGCGGAACCGGGCAATGGTCGATCGAACCGGAACGTGCGGGATTGCGAACCGGAGTCACGACCGTCCTCGACACCGGTTCCGCCGGAGCCCTGACCTACGAAACATTTCACCGCTACATCATTTCGGAATCAAAAGAAGATATCTTTGCACTACTGAATATTTCAGTCATTGGCTGCCTGACCGGCCACCCGGATGTCGAACCGGTGATGGGCGAGCTCACCGATATCCGCCATCTTCACGTCCCGTCCGCGGTTGCGATGATCCGGAAATTTCCGGACCGGGCCATCGGGACAAAGGTTCGACTCACGGCCGCATTGGCGGACCATAAACCCGAGAACGAGCAGGTCGCATTTCGCGGCGCCCTTGAAGCCGCCGCACAGACCGACACGTTTCTTATGGTCCACCACGCGGCATCCAACATTCCCACTTCTGAAATGCTTGGCTCCCTCCGCCCGGGCGACGTTGTCACGCACATGTATCACGGACACTTCGACAGTTCATTCGAGGGTCCGACAGGAGCGCCCAGTGAGGCGGCCCTGGGCGCGCGAGAACGAGGAATTGTATTCGACGTGGGTCATGGCGTAGGATCCTTCTCCTGGTCCAGCGCGGAAAGCGCCTGCTGTGAACATGGATTCTGGCCCGACACCATCAGCACCGATGTGCATTCATTCAATGTAAATGGCCCCGTTCACGACATGCCGACGACCATGAGCAAGTTGCTCCATCTCGGCATGCCGGTACACGAGATTATCAGGGCATCCACCCATCGTCCCGCCGAGGTCCTTGGAATGGGTTCCCGGTTTGGTTCTCTGCAACCGGGAAGACAGGCCGACATCACTTTGCTTCGCCTCGAATCCGGAGCGTACGAACTCTACGATGTGCAAGGGAAAGCGCGCACCACGACCCGGAGATTTGCACCCATATCCGTACTCAAAAAGGGAATTCTCTATCCGTGCACCGTGTCTGAGACCGTGGGGCCGTCCGCCGAGACGTGGTCCGTTCAGAGCACGAATTCGAAATAGCGTGATACGTCGACAATCCATCCTCTCCATGCATGATCCGTGCCAATCGTGCAAAGCCTTCGCCCGCTAAACAAAACCATCCGGATCAGGGTAAAGTAACTACTTATGAAGCTTCCGTTTGCAGCAGCAATTTGTATCCTGTCCGCGCTTCCGGCCTTCTCACAGGTGGGGAACCGACAGGTAAACACAACGCTGTCGATGCCGACCGACATCTCCTCAACAAACCAATATGCCGTGGAGAATGCCCTGGGACTGTGGTGGGACGACACCGTCGCTATCACGTATCCGCCCGGCGAAACGAATCGGCTCTTCATCGCGGACCGGCTCGACGGCATCTACGTTGTTCCGGATCTGGACAATCCCACTTCCGAGATGTTTCTGGATTTATCCGGCATCCTGAATACCGGAGTGGAGAATGGATTGCTGGGTCTTGCCTTCCATCCAAACTATCAAAGTAACGGGTACTTTTATGTATTTCTCACCGGTCCCTCGATCACATATACAAACGGAAACCACGATCGCCTGTTGCGATACTCTGTGTCCTCCACAAATTTCAACCGCGGAAATCCCGGGTCCCAGGTGATTCTTCTCGAGCAGTATTCTGAATTTGAAAATCACAACGGCGGCGACCTCCACTTCGGACCCGATGGCTATCTCTATCTATCATTGGGAGACGGAGGGAATTACTTTGGCCAGGAAATTGACAGCGATTTCTTCGGCGGATTGTTGCGAATCGATGTGGATCATCGGCCTGGAAGTCTTCCGCCGAACCCGCATCCGGGCGTATCTACGAACTACTCCATACCGCCCGACAATCCCTTTGTCGGCGAAACGACGTTCAATGGGGAACCCATCGACACCGGAACCCTGCGTGAGGAATTCTACGCGGTCGGATTCCGGAATCCGTGGAGATTCACGATCGACGACGTCACCGGCACAATCATTGTTGGAGATGTAGGTGAAGGCGCCGTAGAGGAAGTGAATGTGATCACGCCCAAAGGCAACTATGGTTGGCCATTTCGGGAAGGCTCATCCGTTTTCAGTGAACCATGGCTGCCTCCGGAACCCCCACTTTTTGATCCGATCGATCCCGTGGTGGAACGAACCCACGCCGACGGGAACGTCTCTGTGATTGGAGGGCGGGTGTATCGCGGATCGCGGCTTCCGGAACTGGAGGGGTTTTACCTTTTCACGGATTGGGCCACCGGAATCATCGAGGGTTTTGTTCCCCAGGGCGCGAATCCTGCCGCCCCCATCGTCATGGCGCAGGCAAACGGTTTCGCGACAGTCTGTTTTGGAACGGATCCCCGCAACGGGGACTTGCTTATGTCCTGCTACGGCGCGGTTTGCCGGCTCGTACAAAATGTAAACGCCGGTCCTCCCCTGCCGCTTACGCTGGCGGATACCGGTGTTTTCTCGGACCTTGAAAACCTGGCCCCGCATGCCGGGATTGAAGAATTTGAGATCAACGTCCCATTCTGGTCGGATTACGCAATCAAGTCGCGGTGGTTTTCGGTGCCGGACCTCGCAGACACCATCGGATTCCGCGAATCCAGTTCCTGGATATTTCCTCCAGGCTCTGTATGGATCAAGCATTTCGATATGGAGATGGTGCGTGGAATTCCGGCCAGCCGGAAACGGCTCGAGACGCGAATTCTTGTGACAACGACAACCGATGTATACGGGGTCACCTATCGGTGGCAGGGAAACACAAATGCGCTGCTCGTCGGCGAAAGTGGTTTTCAGGAAGATCTGTTGATCGACCTCGGGGGCGGTACGATGGTAACGCAACAGTACGTTTATCCTTCTCGCGAACAGTGCCGGAGGTGCCACACGCCGCAGGGCGGATTCGCGCTCGGATTCAATACTCCGCAGTTGAACAGGGAACGAACCTACGGGAACGTCTCAACCAACCAGATCGCGGCCCTCAGTGCCATGGGATACTTCGATACGCCTGTCGCGGGCGTTAACCATTTGTTGGCCCTGGCTCCGGCGGATAACAACGCAGTAGGGCTCACTTTCCGGGCACGATCCTACTTGCAAGCCAATTGCGCGCAGTGTCATCAGTTCGGCGGATTCAGCTCGTGGAATGGCGGCATCCATGATCCGTTCGGCGAGGCGAACATTGTCAATGGCCTCCTGAATCAGACCCTGGGGGATCCGGCAAATCGCGTGATCGCACCCGGAGACGCAGCCCACTCCATGATTCTGACCAGGATTTCTGCGTCAGGATCCAGCCGAATGCCCCCCATTGGAAGCACGGTGCCGGACCCGGCTGCGATTCAACTTATATCCGACTGGGTGGCCACGCTCTCAGGGTATCAGGACTACTGGCAATGGGCTCTGGCGGAGTTGGGATCCACGAATGCGCCGGGGACCGGGCCCAACGAAAACATGGACGGAGACGTAGCCTCTAACCTGATGGAATTCCTGACCGGCACCGCCCCGGCCAACCCCGCGGATTTCTGGACATTCGACGTCTCAGTCATCGAAAACACGGCGACGGTGTCCTTTGACCGGGAACCCGAGGTCGCCTACCTGGTGGAATGGAGCCCGGATCTTGTGACCTGGGACACCTGGAACATAGCCGGCAACACTCCCACCTTTTCAGCCACCGCCTTTCCCGACCAGATATCCGGCCCAATCGCCTCAAATACCCGGATGTACTTCAGAATGGTCGTACTCGGCCAATAGCCGAACCACCCAAAAACCCTCCATTTCTCCCCTTATTTTCCTTTTATAGGGACAGACCCTTTATATGTTGACGGGGTGGTTTTAGTGGGATCTGGACCTGAATGTTGCCTGGTGATCTCGACCTTCCGGCAAAATTGTTGTCTTCTGCCTTGGAATTGCGGTCCAATGCCCCGCTCAATTCGAAAGGAGTGAAATAGAGATGCCAGTACAACCAATTCTCATCGGCGGCGATTGGCGCGCAGCCAAATCAACGGGTACTTTTCAGGCGGAAAATCCGGTCACGAAAGAACCGATTGTCGATGAATATCCCGTAAGTTCCTGGGACGACTGTGATGAAGCGCTCACCTCGGCCCAGGGCGCGTTTCAGACCATGAGAAGTCTATCCGGGGAATTCATCGCTACGTTCCTGGAGACGTACGCCGATCGGATTGAGGCGTCTGCGGATGACCTCGTCGAAATGGCGAACCGGGAAACCGGATACCCATCGTCTCCCCGGTTGGCTGACGTTGAACTGCCGCGCACCTGTGGCCAACTTCGAATGGCCGCCGACGCCGCCCGTGAGGCATCCTGGTCCCTGCCTACCATCGATACTTCAAGCGGAATCCGTTCCTGCTACGCGCCACTGGGCCCAGTGTGCGTTTTCGGACCCAACAATTTCCCTTTCGCCTTCGGAAGCATTTCCGGAGGCGACTTTGCCGCTGCAATCGCGGCAGGCAATCCGGTCATCGCAAAAGCAAACTCCTCGCACCCCGGAACGACGCGCTTGTTCGCGGTTCTTGCCCAGGAGGCGGCCGACTCAACGGGAATGCCGCCCGGTACCGTCCAACTCCTGTATCGCACGTCTCACGCGGACGGCGAACGACTCGTTTCCGATCCGCGCGTCGGCGCTACGGGGTACACCGGAAGCCGATCAGGGGGATTAAAGCTGAAGTCTGTCGCCGATGCCGCCGGCAAACCAATCTACCTGGAGCTCTCCAGTGTCAATCCGGTTGTGATCCTTCCCGGCGCTCTGCGCGAGCGGTCCGAAGAAATCGCGGACGAATTTACATCGAGTTGCCTGATGGGTACCGGTCAATTCTGCACAAATCCGGGACTCGTGCTGCTTGTCGATGACGATGATTCGCGAAATTTCATATCTTCGGTTTCAGAAAAATTCAGCGCCTCACCCGTCGGAACTCTCCTTTCGAAAGGAGTAGAGTCTTCGCTACAAGAGAGCTTGTCCACCCTTCTGAATGCGGGGGCCACGCTACTCACGGGCAATCTAGCGGGCGGCGGCGAAGGATACAGTCAAGCGAACACGTTGATGGCAGTTTCGGGAGATCAGTTTTTGAAGGATTCCGAGGTCATGCAGACCGAAGCATTTGGCAATGCCTCGCTCTTCGTTGTAACGGACAATGTCGACCAGGCCTGCAACGTCGTGGATCACTTTGAAGGGAATCTCACGGGGAGCGTCTATTCTCATTCAGGTGGGAGTGATGATGATGCGTACAATCGGATCGCGCCGCGGCTACGAGACAAGGTCGGCAGGCTTTTGAATGACAAAATGCCCACGGGTGTCGCGGTCAGTCCGGCAATGAATCACGGCGGCCCCTATCCTGCAACCGGGCACCCCGGATTCACGGCGGTAGGTATTCCCGCGTCGCTGGTGAGATTTGCCATGCTTCAGTCTTTCGACAACGTCCGTCCACACAGATTGCCTGCAATTCTCCAAGACAAGAACACGGGGGGCGCGGCCTGGCGCCTGATCGACGGAGAGTGGTCGAAAAAGGACATATAGCGTCACCGTGTACCTCCTTAAAGATTGGGGCAGGACGATCACAGACAACGCGTGAGTAAAACCGGTTTCAAAACCTCGGTTCCGGTGAAATCCTCGAAATCGAAACACTTCCATCGTTGCTATCCAGGCAGTATACCCATAGAGTCGTTGGCGCTAAGGAGGTCTTCGCACTTTAAAAATGAATTTCGTGGCATTCATTGCCGGGTTGGTAATCTATTTTGTTTTTCGCGTCATTCTGCGCGGATTTTTCACGGTCCGCCCAGACGAACGCGCTGTGGTTACTTCTTTCGGCGCGGTGCAGAAGCTGGAGCAGCAGCTACCGAATCCCGAATTGTCGGAAGACGAACTGGAGAGGTACAAGTTCCCTCAAGTGCGAGTGATTCCTCCGGGCGGCCCCTATTTCAAGTGGCCCTGGCAACGCGTACACAAGGTCAGCGTGGCCACCCAGGCGGTCGACCTTACATGGGATCCGACCAAGAGCCAGACCACGATTGAAGCGGTCACAAAAGATAACCTGACGACCGGGGTGAACGGACAGATCCGGTTCCGCGTGGGTGAGAACAATCTCTATGCCTACCTGTTCGGCGTCGCCAGCCCCCTGGAGCATGTCATGGGGTATTTCATCTCTGTGCTGCGTGAACGGATCGCGAATTTTGTCGATCCCAAAGGGCAAAGCCTGGTCGCGGACGGCGAATTCGAAGGAAACGAGAGTGGCTCCGCCGTGGAAATGTCAGAGGGAGTTTCGATCAACGACCTCAGAAAGAACCTGCCGCTAATCAATCAGTTCATGGAAGAGCAATGTCGAGCGACAGCCGGCCGCTATGGAATCGAGCTGGACGCGGCGCTGATTACTGAAATAGATCCACCCCCCGAAGTGGACCACGCGCTCTCCGCAATCAACAGCACGCGTAACCAGGTCGCGGCCGACATCAGTACCGCGCGGGCCGATTCCGAACAGCAAATCACAATGAGCAAGCGGGCGGTGGAAATCGCAACGAACAACGCACAAGCGGAGGTCGCACCGCTACGGGAACTGGCCGCCACACTGGGAGGAATAAAAGCCGAAGGTGGATCCGCGGCGCTCCGGGCATATATTCGAAATCTCCGCATCCCACTTTACGAAAGAACGCGTAGAATTGTTGAAAGCGCGCCGGGATCAGAAACCACGGGGGACCGAAAATAATGGGTCCGGGCGTGGTCATCTCTTTGATCGTCGGACTCCTGACGATTCCCATCGTCTCGGCACTTCTGAGGATCCTACGCCTCTACACGATCGTCAAGGAGTGCGAAACCAAGGTCTTTACACTTTTTGGAAAAGTGATCGGAACCATCGATGAAGCCGGCATCTATTTCCCCATCGTCGTCTTTGGACCGAAGGCTTTGCTGGTTCCATTTTTCGGCAAGCTCTACACGGTAAACACTGCGCTCCGTCAACATTACCTGCGAAGTCAAATGGTGAATTCGGAAGAAGGAACGCCGATGGGAGTAGGAATCTGGTACGAAATGCGGGTGAAAGATCCGGTATCGTATCTCTTCATCAACACAAATCCGGACGGTTCTCTTCAGGCCAACGTCGCAAGCTCGACGATCTCCACACTCAGCAACCTGGAAATGGAAAAGATGCTGGAAGACCGTCACAGTTTGAGCAGAACAGTACGCCAGGCAGTATCCCCCCTCTCCGAAAAGTGGGGCTACAGCCTCGGTTCGGTATACATTCGAAAAGTTGCATTCACGGATCATCACATGGTTGAGAATATCACCGAAAAAGTTGTGAAACGGCTGGTGCAAGTTACCAGTGCCATGAAACAGGACGGTGAGAACCGCGTGGGGCTGATCAAGAGCGAAACCGCATTCAAAGTCTCGCAGCAATTGGCCGAAGCAGCCTCCAGCCGTCCGCGAATTGTCGGTCAGGCCCTCAACGAAATCGCGCGGCAGGACGAAGAAATCCTGGAATCGGTCCTCGACGTGATGGAAACAGACAAGCTGCTGGCATCCCGCGCTTCGATAGATCTCATCCCGGACGGGGCGACCCCGTTAATCGAACTCGGTGATGGAAGCAAGGACGCGGGACCCGAGTAGGCTACGTCGTTGCAAACTCCGGCTCGGGAAGAAGCTGCAGATTCCCGTGGCGGTCTTCCCCCCGAACCAGTACGGCCTGCCAATCGAAGGTCTGGTTTTCATTGCCGACAATCCTTACCTCCGGCGTCGTATATCGAATTGCCGCCCCGCAGCGCCGCCGGGTAGAGTGATTCGGGAGCGATCCGTGAATCGTCAGCCCGTCGTGAAGTGAAATCTGTCCAGCCCGCAACGTCAACGTGACCGCCGAATCCGGATCGAACGCCTCGTCCGAAACCGCCTGATTGACGGACAGCAGATTTCCTTTCTCCCGGCTCGTGCCGTGATCAAGAATTCCAGACAAATGACTTCCAGGTATAACCATCATCGCGCCGTTCTCCTCGTCCGCATCGTCAATCGCTAACCAGGCGGTGATGGCTTTGGGCGGCTCGAGTCCCCAGTAGGTCACGTCCTGATGCCAAGCAACGAACGCTTCGGTCCCAGTGTCTTCCACCGGATACTTGCAGAACACGTGCGTACCAATGAGAAGCAAGTCCTCTCCGTACGCCCTTTGAACCGCGTCCAGGATCCCGGGATGCGTTGCGAGATTCCAGAGCCAGGAAACTTCTCTTTCCTTGCCGATTATCCCGATCTGAGCCTCATCCTTCCCCAACCGGGCTTCAATCTCGTCAAATGAGGTCCGGATCTTCGCTACTTCAGAATCTGAAAGTATATCGATTCCGGATATGTACCCGTCGTGATCGAACTTCTCACCGTGTGTCATGGTCTCCATTTGCGGAATCTTGCCATGCCGGCCCGCTTAATCCACGCACTATCCGACCTCCTTTTTGTGGCGGAATCGTGGAGCATTGAAGTTTTTCTCATTTTGATCTTGGTTGTCTCCTGATGGGGTAACAACTATTAACCGACCGATCGGTTAGGATATTTTGAAGAAAAAAGACACAAATGATGCGAGAGAAGAGCATTCGCGAAAGCATCGAATTCTCGATGCGGCAGAGAATCGCATCTTGCTGCAAGGATATGCGGCCACAACGATGGGCGAGATTTGTGAGGATGTAGGAGTCACAAAAGGGGCTTTGTTTCATCACTTCCCCTCAAAAGAGGCGCTGTTCCGGCAGGTACTCGGCAGATGGATCGAAAAGAAGCTGGCTCCGGCGTCGTTTGCACTTGATCCGCAGCTCGAATCCGAACCCCTGAACAAGCTCCGCAGACTTTTCGACGCGCTGGTGGCGCAGTATCAGTCCATTGAAGGGGAACCGCCCGGCTGCCTCATCGGCTTGTTCGCGATGGAGAAGGGCCTGGTCAATCATCCTGTCCGTAACGAATGTTCCCGCGCATTTCGACTGCTACAAAGTTCGATTGAAAAGGAACTCCGCGCCGCGAAAGAAATGCGGGAGCGAAATGCTTTGGAGATGGATTCTCTCTGTCCCGATGGACTCGCGACGGTCTGTGTTGCCGCGATCCAGGGCGCACTTCTACTGACGAGAGTTTCGCCGGACAAAAACGAACTCGAAAGGGTCGTGGAAGAACTTTGGAACTGCATCGAAAAGTCTTATTCGTAACCCAAAAGGGAGCCCTCTCGATAAGGGAGGGAGGCTGATGTGCGACAAGCGCGAGCCGATGGATGGCGTCGTTGGCGATGGAGATATTTCCGTCGGTGGTTATATGATCCTGGAAGCGGACAGCTATGACCATGCAGTGGAGCTGTCCAAGGAGTGTCCGTCTCTGGACGTCGGCGCGAAAATGGAAATTCGAGAAGTGGTGGAAATGTAGAGATCCGCAGGCAATTACGGGCGCCGTTTTCGGTATCGAACTGCAATCACTTTTCGCTTTTCGATACCGGAAATCGGCGTTTCTTCACCTCAGCATCAAACCTAACACTCCCCGAGCGATACGGCTCTCCCCGATTTCGCGCTCTCGAAGATTCCATCCAGGAGTTGGTTGGTTTTCAACGCATCGGCCACGGGAATTTCCGGGGCCCCGCCGGTCGCGACAGCATTCACGAAATCCTCTACCAGCGGAAGGTGCAGGTTCTCGGCATTCGGAAACTCAAGCTCCTCACTCTCGCGGCCGATCGTCACGGTAACGGGTCCATTGTCAGAAGGTTCCCAGCGAATTCTTCCTTCCGAACCGACGAATTCGAATTCGTGGCGCCACGTCCTCGAATTCCATCCGAATTGTGCGGAGACATGCGCGCCGTTTTTGAGGGTCATCACGATCGCCGAGGAATCCTCCACTTCATAGTCGTGCACCAGGGTGTCGCAGTATGCGAATACCGATACGGGTAAATCGAATAAGCCGATCATCTGATCGAACATGTGGCAGCCAACGTCCGCAAGAGGCCCGCCTCCGCTGGCGCTCTTCCGGATTCTCCAGATTTTTGGGTCGTCCGGCCCCGGATTAAACCAAGTCCAGTAGCACATCCGCACGGCAACGAGACGGCCCAACGAACCGCTTTCAAGAATTTGCCGTACGTGGCGGTAGCGGGGAAACGTACGACGATAATAGGCGCAGCCCGCCTTGAGTCCGGCAATCGCCGCGGCATCCACGACCTGCTTTGCGCTTTGCGCGTCGAAACTCAGCGGCTTTTCAATCAGCACGTGTTTACCTGCCTGGAGCGAGGCGAGGGCTTCAGGCACATGCCGGTCCACGGCGGTCGCAATATAAACAGCATCCGCCCGGGTGTTGGCGAGCGCTTCGGCCACATCGTGAAAGACCTCGTCGGCGCCAAAAGATGCGGCCACGGACTCGGCGCGTCCTCGGCCGCCGCATACACCCAGCAATTTGCTTCCCGGAGCGGAGACCAGCGCGGAGGCAACGCGCTTTTGCACGATGTCACCTGTACCAATGAGCAGCCACGCAACTTCACTTTTCATAGGAGGAGTCCAAACAACACGATTCTAGATTGTAATTCTTTCGGGGGGATCGCCATCCCCGGTGTAGGTGAAGTAGGGGGCCATGTAGGAGAAAATGGACATGCGTCGCTGGTTTTCGGAGCGGTTTGGCTCGCTCGCGTGCAGGAGAAGGCTATGAAACACGAGGACGTCGCCGGCATCCAGGGGGACGTAAGTGGCCTGGCGCTCCTGTTCCGTTGTAAGATCGATCTGCAACTCCACGCCTCGATGCTTTACTGCTCCCCACTTGTGGGAACCGGGAATTACCTGGAGCGCCCCGTTCTCAACCCTGGCGTCGTCAATCGCGGTCATCGCGCTGATGAATTCGTTGGGCTCGTATTCCCAATAGACTGCATCCTGATGCCATGGCTTTTCGCGACCCACTTTCCCCTGTTTCATCATGACTACGTCCCGGTACAGTTCGATGACCGGACCGTAAAAGAGTTTCAGAAAATCCACCACGGTATGGTGTGAACACATCCGTCGAAAGGCTTCGCTGTGATTGTACATTCCGCCGATTTTTCGAAATACAGGCCGATCCGGATCCGGCCACTTTGCCGGATCTTCCATTGAAAACCCTTCACGAACGGGGTCAAGACTCCGATAGCTCCCGGCAATTCGATCTAACTCCCGATCCAATTCGGCGATTTCACCGGCGGACAGCACGTTTCGAAAAACAAGAAATCCGTTCTCTTCGAAGAACGTCTTTTGATCCTCCCCTGCCTCGGGAGCACCGCCCGCGTAGGTGTTTCCGGCCGGCTTGACTTCGACCACTTCGAAGGCATCGATGGTTGCTCCAGGAATATCCCTGTTCATTTTGAACCTCTCATTACAATAAAGTCCTACAGAATCCGTTGTATTTTAAGACTCTATTGACCAATTTGGCACGCAAATCTATCATATGGGACGGCCCTGATGAACCCGGAATTCCCAGGAGCATTCATCATTTGAGAATGGCAAATCAACATTATTACCTGTTCATCGGCCGGGGGGGGCGACCGGCTCGGATCTATGTGAGCATGTTTCTCGCCCTGGCTGGAACTGTCGTCACTTCAATCGGTGCGCCTCGTGTCGTAGGATCTTCCATTCAGGACGGAGACACGGTCTCGATCTCGAATCTCACGCTGAACATCGTTCTGCAATTCGACGAAGAACTCGCCCCAATCTCTGATCCGTCGAGTGTTTCCGTCACCGGAAGTACCGGTAGCAACCTGGCGCCGGCCCAATTGTCCCTATCCCAAACCGGATCCATTCTCACCGCTACGTTCATCAACGTGGAAGAGGACAATTATACGCTTACCCTGGTCAGCGGCGACGGCAGGCTGGAAGGAATCTCCGGAGAGGATCTCGACGGAGAAGCTCTGGCCTTTCCCATTCCGCCCAACGTGTCCGGCGACGGAATTCAGGGAGGTGATTTCTTGATGACCTTCACCGTCGATTCAATCGTGAGACCGTTTCCATCGCCCCTGGTTCCCAAGTTGCCATTCGGCAGCCTGGTCTATGACCCGCTCCTGTCAGCCGAAATCGTACCCCCGGGGGACACCGATCGCTACACGATCGCTCTCGACGCGGGGCAAGTGTTGAGCGTGGCGGCGGCGTCCGCGCTCATCGAATCTGCCATCACCGTTCGCGGCCCCGGAAACAACCTGATCGGCACATCCGTAAGCGGCGGCCCGGGCATTGCCCCCGTGATTCAAACCCTGACCATTCCTACTCCCGGCATCTACCTGATCACCGTTACCGGCGTGGGGACCAACACCGGCGCCTATACGCTCGACATCACCTTGAATGCAGCGATCGAGGAAGAAACGCTGAACGGCCTCCCCAACAACACGATGGTCGAGGCGGAACAGATCGATGCATCTTTCATCTCTTTGCCCGGCGGCATGCGCCGCGCCGCGGTAGCCGGAGAACTGCCCGAACCAACCGTGGTGCCCCCCGCGTTTCATGGCGGCGAATCCCAGCAGCCATCAGGAACTGATTTCGGCGCGCCGATCACGGACCCGAGAGATCACTATGCCTTTACCCTGGAGGCCGGAGATCGGGTGTCCGTTGTGCTGGATTCAACGTATCGCGAATTCAGCTCCCTCTCGATGCTGGCCACCGACGGCTCGGTAATTGCGCAAGGGACCAACTCGCCGCTTCTCGCGGCGTGGATCGAGCCCTTTGTCGCACCGACGGCCGGGACCTACCAGGCCGTCGTGGAGGGTGAAGCGGGGCGGTACACACTGGTGGTGCTGGAAAACGGCCGTTTTGAATTCGAATCGAATAACGGATTTCATGAAGCCAGGTATATCGGTCAACATGGACGGGTCCTGGGAGCGGTCGGAGATCTGACCGGCGCGGATTATTTTCTCGTCGGCGTGGCGAGGGGTGACGGGATTCAACTCGAAACGTTCACCCCGTTCGACGGACCGTTCGAACTCCACAACATGCTCGATCCGGCAATCGAGCTCTATGATCCCTCGGGACAGTTGGTGCGCCTGGAAACGAGCTCCGCGCCCGATGGTAAGAACGCGACCCTTTACCATTTCGCCGAGCAGTACGGCGCCTACAGGGTGAAGGTCTTTGCCGAACAGTTCTCCGGCGAGTACCTCCTGGTTTCCGACGTGCTGGATCGCGAGACCGACGAAGACGGCGACGGCCTTTCCGATGCGTGGGAACGGGAGCATGGCCTGAATCCGAACGACGACGGGACAGTCAACATTCAGGACGGCGCGCTCGGAGACCCTGACGCGGACGGAGCATCCAACGCGGAGGAAAGGACCTCCGGAACGAATCCGAATGACTCGGCGTCCGTATTCGCAATCATTGATGTGTCCCAGGTACCCGGCACGAACGCATTTTCGATTACTTTCACGACCCAACCGGACATCCGCTACGCCATTGAATTCGTCGATTCAAATCTGACCAATCAACCTTTTGCGGAGTGGACTGGCTTCTCGAATGTGGCCAACGAGGCCGGCAGTTGGTTCGAAACCGGTTCGGTCGCAGGCGCCTATACATTCGTGGATGATTTCTCCGCCGGCACCAGCGGAGGCGACCCCAGACACGGTCTGCGCCACTATCGGGTTCACATCCCGAGCCTGGCTCTTTTTGCCGATCCGGATTTCGTTCACTACGACAAGGAGGCGGGAATCGCATCCGAGGGGATCAACCTGGAGGCCGCGCTGGCATCGCTCGGATATGCCGTCTTTCCATTCGGAGGCGTTTCGGCCAGCGCGTTCAGTTCCGCGGTGGCTACGACCGGCACCCTGGTAATCCCTGAACTGGAAAGGCAAAACCTCGCGCCCGCACTAAACGGCGAGGCACGCTCGATCATTTCGAACTTCGTCGCAAACGGCGGCACGATCATCATCCACAGCCAATTCTCTGATCACGACGAAGCATTTCTCAACGCCGTGTTCGGCATGAATCTGACACCCGGCCTTGAGGGCGTAGGCCCGGGCGGATCTCAGAAAACCCAGGCGGCATCCGGCACGTTCTTCGAAGACACGCCGGACCCCCTCCCTCACAACGACGGAACAAGAACGTGGCTCGCCTCCTCACTTCCCCAGAAGTCCGCGCAAAGCGTTTATCAATTCGAGGATACGGGAATCGATTTCACGACGGTGTCACTGATCCCGTTCGGTTCCGGCAGAATCGTGTTCCTGGCGTGGGATTGGTATGACGGAGTCCCCATCGGAACGCAGGATGGAGGTTGGTTGGCCATCCTCGAAGCCGCCACCCTGGAAGGGATGCGTCCATAGCTGTGCCCGTCCCTCATTGAATGAAGTGATTGCAGAATCCGATTTGATCGAACCCGTCAATGGGATGATCGGATAGCAGCATGCGAAAATCGGTTTCCAGGTTCTCGCCACCTATTTCGTTGATCATTTTCGCGGCCGCCTCCCGGTAGAAGAGATCAAAGTGTGCTCGAGCCTCCGGGTTGTCACGCAGGCGCGCCGCGGCTACCGGCTCATTATTCATCCGAAAGCACAGTCCGAAACTCTGATCCACCGCCATCCACCCTTCAGGCAGATAGACTTCGGAAAGGACGTGACCGTACTTTTTATCCGGGTTTCCCGCGAAGATAAGACGGGAGGAAATGCCGATGATTTGCGTTAGTGCGCAAAACACACGCGCCTGCTCCATACACCATCCGTACCCGCTCTTGACAATCTCTTCCTCGGTCATCCCGCGGTCGGGGGCCAGGAGCTTGCCGGTGGCTTTCCGGTAATAGCCCGCCCACGGAATCTCTTCCGCGACGTACCGCGCGAGCGACTGAATCCGCTCCAGCGGGGCCTCTACTCCGGCGGTGATTTGCCCGGCGATTTGCTCCAGAACCGGTCGCGATCCACGCCGGTACGCAAGTCGTGCCGCGGTATAATGCTCATACAGGAAGTTTTCTCCCGCGGCATCCAAATCGAGATAATTGAGCGCCTGCTCCAGATCCACGCCGGCCACCGGGGGCCGAAAACGCTGATCGATTTTCCGAGTTCGAATTTTCTGTCGTGCCATATGCCATCAATTCTTTTACAGTCTCCCGAAATATTCAAGTTGGTTTCCACCTCCCGTGAAACATGCCGCAATCCTGGTTGATAGCCCTCCTTCTCCTGTCTCCATTTCTCTATGCTGGATTCGTTTACAACCGACTTGTCAAACGAAGAAACCGGGTTCGAGAGGCCTGGAGCGGCATTGACGTGCAGTTGAAGCGAAGGCACAACCTGATTCCGAACCTGGTGACGACCGTCACCGCGTACGCCCGGCACGAAGAAGACGTGCTCAAAGAAGTCACCGAAGTACGCAGCCGATTCACGAAAAAGCAGAACGTGAAAGAAACAGGAGAGTTGGAAAACGGTGTTTCGCGATCTCTGAAAACCCTCCTTGCCCTGGTGGAAGCGTACCCCGATCTGAAAGCGGACAAGAATTTCCTGGAACTCCAGGATGAGTTGGTCGAAATCGAGGACCATCTGCAGTATGCCCGCCGCTACTACAACGGCAGTGTGAGAGATTTGAATAACCTCGTCGAGTCCTTCCCTTCCAATTTGGTATGCGGGTTGCTGGGGGGGCGTTCATCCGACTATTTCGAAATAGATCGGGCAATTGAACGGCAGGTTCCATCTGTTTCCATGACCGGGCGGCACAATGAAAGCGAACAATAAGATCAGCTTATCCCGCCTGGCCGTCGCGGGGGCGCTTCTCGTGGCGGGGGCAGCGTTGTGCGAAGCCAACGAAAGAATCACATCTTTCGAAAGCGCAATAACAGTTCACTCCAACGCTTCCGTCGAAGTCCGTGAGACGATCTCTGTGAATGTCGAAGGGCAAAAGATCCAGCGTGGAATCTTCCGGGACATTCCCACGCGGTACCGGGACCGACTGGGCAACAAGGTTCGCGTCGACCTAGATGTCTTCGAGGTAACCCGCAACGAAGCGGCCGAGACTTATTCCATCGAGCAGAAGGACGGCGGAATGCTAGCGGAAGGCAAGGTTCGAATTCGCATCGGAAACAAGGACGTTATGCTGCGTCATGAACCACAGAAATATGGGATCAAATACCGAACCAACCGCCAAATCGGATATTTTGAGAATCACGACGAAATCTATTGGAATGTAACCGGTAACGATTGGGAGTTTGCAATCGACCACGTCATCGCCACCGTCCACCTCCCTCCGGGAATTTCGCGCGATCAGATCAAGATCGAAGCCTACACGGGAAAATTCGGAGAAACCGGGAAGGATTACAAAGCGGAGGTCGCGGCTGACGGGACGGTGCGTTTTGAGTCCACGCGGGCTCTGGCGGCGGGCGAAGGATTGACGATCGTGGTGGGGTGGCCCAAGGGACATGTTTATCAACCCACAGCACGAGAGATATTCTTCTACACAATCCGCGACAATCGGTCCTCGTTGGCTGCACTACTCGGGCTGGTCGCTGCCCTTTTGTACTATTCAATCGTCTGGGTACGACACGGAAAGGATCCTGGAAAGGGAGTGATTGTGCCGCGCTACGAACCACCCGAAAACCTTTCCCCCGGGGCGGCCAGGTACATCTGGAAAATGGGCTACGATAGTAAATGTTTCGCGGCAAGCCTGATAAATCTCGGGGTGAATGGTAATTTGCGCATGCGCGAACGCGACGGCAAATACACTGTGATGCGAATGGCGGGCGATACAAAGAATCTTCAGCGTGAAGAGAAAAAGCTGTTCAACAAATTGCTCGGTTCCAGAAAAAAACTGACCTTCAAACAGGACAACCACAGCAAAATCAGTTCTGCCATAAGTGCATTCAAGGGCTCGTTACTCGGGTCCTACGAGAAAAAGTACTTCCTGAGCAACGTCAAATACTGGTGGCCGGGCATCGTGTTTGTGCTGGGCACGTTGCTTGCTGCCATTGTTCTCGGCGACAATATCGAAATGGGTTTGTTCATGGGATTGTGGCTCTCGATCTGGACCATCGGGGTCACTTTTCTCGGTCATCATGTCTGCAAAACCTGGGCTGGAGCCTTCTCGGGTAGTTCAAGAATTTCGGGCGTTCTCGGCTCCATTTTCATTACTGGTTTCGCGCTTCCGTTTTTTGCCGGAGAAGCAGTGGGGCTGTTCATGTTGTCTCAGGCAATTTCCCCGGCAGCCTCCATTCTCCTGGTTTGCCAGGCCGGCGTCATCCTGCTCTTCTATCACCTCATGAAAGCCCCGACCCGGCTGGGCCGCGAACTGATGGATCAACTGGAGGGATTCCGCCGGTACCTCACAATCGCGGAGCAGGACCGGCTGGCGTTTAGACATCCACCGCGAAAGACACCGGAGCATTTCGAAAAATTCCTGCCCTATGCCCTGGCACTGGATGTAGAGCAGGAGTGGGCGGAGTACTTTTCGGATCTTATCGAGAGTTCGCCGGACGGCACTGTCCAGAGCTATGGTCCAACCTGGTACAGCGGGTCGACGGGACATTCTTTCTCCTCGGGCAGATTTGCCGGTGCACTGGGAGGCTCGCTTGCCGCGGCCGTCACATCCTCTTCCACCGCGCCGGGATCCAGCTCGGGCTTCAGTGGAGGCGGGAGCGGATTTTCAGGAGGAGGCGGCTCGTCCGGAGGCGGAGGCGGAGGAGGGGGTGGCGGCGGATGGTAGCGGCATGAAAATCCTGATTGCCATTGCAATTGGGGGGGCGCTTGGCGCATTGCTCCGATACGGAATCTCCGGATTCGTAGAAAAGGCTTTCGCAGGATCATTTCCTTTCGGCACCCTGGTCGTGAATGTCCTGGGATCGTTTCTGATCGGCATCATGTGGGTGCTGATCGAGCGACTCAGCGGTGCTCCGGCGTTGAGGGCGTTTGCAGTGGTGGGCTTGCTGGGAGCGTTTACGACCTTCTCCACATACAGCCTCGAAGTGCTGATGCTTGGCCGTTTGCAGGACATGAAGCAGGCGTTATTCTACGTAATTGCAAGCAACGTGCTGTGTGTCGCGTCGGTCGCTGTCGGCTTTCTGTTGGCGCGCTCTATCTCCGCAGCGGTCTAACCCGCACAACTCACACTATTTAACGAAATTTTTGAATTTTTATCCCAGACTGATCGTCTGATGGATAGAACGCAAAAATGCGTTAAAAGTGGAGAAATACGATGAGAAAAGCATTGGCACTTCTAATGACGGCAGTCCTGGGAATTACGATTGCAGGGTGCTCGAGCACCGGATCCACGGTACACACGAAAAAGGGTGCGGTCATGGGCACTGTTGTCGGCGCCACCGCAGGCGGAATCATTGGCCACCAGTCCGGCCGCGGCCTGGAAGGCGCGGCAATCGGTGCGGGAATCGGCGCGATCGGCGGCGGAGTTGTGGGCAGCGCCCAGGATGAGGCGAACGGCGACTATTAAAATTGATCTTTTCATTCTCAGGGACGGACCTCGTCCCTGAGAATGTCTTAATGCTCTGCGTGCGGCATACTTACCGATTGAACTTTTCCCGGCGAATTTGCTCGCCTTCAAATCATGGTCTGTTCATAGTACAACACTGTTGCGGAACCTGAAGGATGACGTGTTGCATCAGGGCCGTTGAACAAAATTTAGCAAGAGCAGAATTTGATACGGGGTAGGCACCTCGGCTTTAGAGTCGGGGAATAGGCACATGAACAGGAGCAACGACTGTGTCGTAAAAGTTGCGGAGCGGTAAGATCGACGACGGAGCGTTTTCGAAAACTTCGCACACCCATGGAGGAACCCGCTTTTCCGGTCAGCGGGTCAAGACGGTAGAAACACAGCGCCGACCGGATGAAAAGGGCGCTGGACGGCAACGGCTTGGGATACGTCAGCCATCTGGGGGGGCGTATCCCGATTCCCTCTTTCCCATAATTGATTGATCTCCACCTTCAGGATAAGGTCTATTCTTTATTACGGCTGCCGTTGCCGGGGTGAAGTGGACCATGGATTTCGAAAACCTGTTAGAACCTCTGGACGCTGAAGTAGAAGGCAACTCGCTGCATCAGTTTGCCACCGACCTGTTTCCGATCTGCCGGAGTATCACCGGGAATGGAGTCCGCCGGACTCTCGACATCATTTCAAACCGGATTCCTCTCGAAATTCGGGACGTGCCGACCGGCACGAAGGTGTTTGATTGGACGGTACCGCGGGAGTGGAACTGTGAAGCAGCAAGCCTCCGGGGGCCGGACGGTACAATTATTGCCGATTTCGCGAATCACACTCTTCACCTGATGAGTTACAGCATCCCAGTGCATGAAAAGATGTCGCTGGAGGCGCTGAAACCGCATTTGCATTCCCTTCCGGATCATCCCGACTGGATTCCCTATCGGACGTCCTACTACCGGGATGACTGGGGGTTCTGCCTCCCTCACCGTGTCCTTGAGTCTCTCCCCGACGGAGAGTATGACGTGCAGATTGATTCGACCCTGGAACCCGGGTCGCTCACATACGGCGAATGCGTTCTCCCCGGGACCACCGAACGTGAAGTGCTGATCTCCTGCCACATCTGCCATCCGTCGATGGGTAATGACAATCTATCAGGGATTGCGGTCACAACTCGTCTGGCAGAACTCATGAAAGGCGTGTCGAGACGGCATACATTTCGTTTCCTCTTTATTCCCGGAACAATCGGATCAATTACCTGGCTGGCAATGAACGAAGATCGTGCGCGTCGGATCGATCATGGATTGGTGGTCACTTGCGTCGGGGATGAGGACCATCCCACTTACAAACGGAGCCGGCGGGGAACGGCTTTGATCGATCGGGCGGTCGAGTTTGTTCTGTCGCAGAGAAACCGTCCGTTCGTCATGGAAAACTTTTCGCCCTACGGCTATGACGAACGCCAATACTGCTCGCCGGGATTCAATCTTCCAGTCGGTCTACTCACCAGATCTCCCTGGGGACGTTTTCCGGAATACCACAGTTCGGCCGATGATCTGACATTCATAAAACCGACCGCGCTGGCCGATTCACTTCGGTTGATCCTCGAAGTATTTGAGGTCCTTGAGGGCGAAGCGACCTATGTTAGTTTAAATCCGAAGTGCGAGCCACAATTGGGAAAACGCGGTCTGTACGACATGGTGGGTGGAAAGCAAAGCGTCCAGGACCTCAGGATGGCGCTCCTCTGGGTACTCAATTACTCGGATGGGGAGCACACCCTGCTTGAAATAGCCCATCGGTCACGGCTGCCGTTCCCTGCGATCCGGGCGGCAAGCGACAAGCTCGTTGAAGCTGGACTGCTGGAGGCCCGACCGGAATCACGGCCGTAGCAAAGGTACGAAAATGCGTGCCATCGTTCACCGGACATGGAACGCTCGCCCGGATGTTCAAGGAGAGTAGTCCGTGCCGAGCACAGTTGTTCTTTCAACCTGGCCACTGAACCATGCAGACAGCGGCGGAAAGCGGCGGATTGACGCCCTGCTGAGCGCCGCCGGACGACGCGTCATTCTCATCCAGCCGGGGATTCATCATCCAAAGTACGCAACCGTCCCCTACCCCGTCGACCTGGGCCGGCGGAAACTCGGAATCAACTGGGGAATTTTTAATTTCTACCTGCGCAGGAATCGGCGGATTGCCAGGGAAATCGTCCGGCATCAGTCTCCGGCCTGCGTGCTCCTGACTTCCATCTGGGGGGAGCCCGTCGTTCGCGGACTGGATGATGTACCCGTTGTCCTCGACGCTCACGACGTAAACTCTACTGCCATCGCCGAGCGGTTCGGTCAAAAGCATCCGTTCACCAGAATGGTGCACGCGCAGGAGGCACGGACATTGAAGCGCGTACACCATCTCTTTACCTGTTCCGCCCGGGACCGCACCCAGTTTATCGATTTGTACGACATTCCCGAGTCCAAGATTTCGGTAGTACCCAATGGGGTCGACACCCGGGTAAAGACACCGGATGAGAAGTTCCTTGCGGGTGATTCCTTCTGGCAAACCAACGCAAGAGAGAAGACGACTCTTTTTTTTATGGGAAAACTCGACTACGAACCCAATGTCCGCGCATTGAATTTCTTGAACGAGAAACTGATGCCGGAGCTGGATCGGGTGTCGCCCGAAGGATTCAACATGATTGTCTGTGGCGGGCCGGTCCCCGGGAACCCCTTTCACCCGGGGATCTCATTTGCAGGTTCGGTCGATGATCAGCGGCTGCAGGCATATCTTCATGGCGCCTCGATTTGCCTCGCCCCGATTTTTACCGGATCGGGAACCCGGCTGAAAATTCTCGAATACCTGTCCGCGGCCAAACCGACTGTCGCGACACCCAAGGCAGTAGAGGGAATCCCCTGTGAGTCCGGAAAACACTTGATCATCGCCGAGCCCGATGCATTTGCCGAGGCTGTTCAAAATCTGGCTCGAGACCCCGAACGATCCGATTCGATGGCGATATTCGGACAATCCATGGTTCGTGAAATGTTCGATTGGACCGACGCAATTCAACCGAAGTGGCGAAGCGTACTCGATCAATGGTGCGATTTCTCACCCGCTCCACAATGGTCCACACAGAACTCGGAATCCGGGTAGGTAGCATGTCAGCCGACCGAACCGAAAACGATTTCCGACATAACGTTACCGATCCGCCGGAGCAGCGCTATCACCAACCAGGACTCGGCGGCCGGTACACCGCCCGGACTCTCAGCGTGTCCACCTCCGACGATGAGACGTGGGTAGCCTGGCAGGGATACGATCCCGCATCCGGCAAGGACGAAGTGTGGTGCCAGCCCTGGACCTCATCCGGTCGATCCGCAGCGATCCTGGCGACGCCGCAACCCGGGGATCATATGCGGCCTGCGATTGCAGCCGGGGTGGAAGGTCAGGCCGACGTGTTCTGGATCCAGGACCAGCGCGCGCTGATGAGAACGAAAATCGAAGGCGACTGCGCTTCGGAACCTGAACCAATTTTCCGTAGTGAAGGATGGGTCCGAGACCTGGCTGTTCTGCGCGATGGCCCACGCTGCCACGGAATTGCCGTCGAAAGCGTCGGAGGCAGGGACCGGCTGCTTCTGCTCAAATCAATGGAGATGTCGCATTCCACCGGATTCGATCCGGCATTTTTTCCTTTGGAGGGATTCATTTCCCGTCCCGATCTCGTGTCACTTTCTGACGGAAGAATTGTTGTCTGCTGTGATTTGTACGAGAACAGCCGATACCACATTGAGATCCTGCAGTTCTCAGGCGACGAAATTGTTTCGATGACCCGGATCGACGACCGCTCCGCAAGCTGCCTGCAGGGCCGGCTTTCGCTGGACACGCAGGGCACACCGTGGATTTGTTATTTGCGCGACGAAATCGTAGAGCGGGACGGCGTAGTCAATCGAGCCGCGTCGGTGAACGTGGAGCGATGCGTGGATGGTTCCTGGGCTTCCGCATCTCCGGGTACGGCTCCGAATGTCATTCCGTTGCACCGCGGACTCCTCCCGGATCAACGCTATTTCGGATATGCGGGACTGCGGAGGAATCCGTTGCTGGTCGCCACGCGGGACGGGGCCATGCACCTGGTTTGGGAACAACAACGAAGCGAACAGGAGAACTGGGACAATGTGTGGAACGGTCGCCTCCTGTCGATGCGATGGATCCACGGGGAATGGGATGGTCCATTTCTCTGGCGCGATGGGGGCTGCTGCTTCGCGGTCGACCGCCAAAACATCCATGATCCGCGAGCCGTGGTTTGTGTTTCCAAAGAATCGCATCGGGAGCAGGGCGACGACTACGAGCGATTTTACGTCGACTCGTTTTCACCACCTCATGCGCCTGCGTGTACTGTCAAACCGCAATCCGGCTGGGGCCATTACATCCCGGGGCAACGGTCCACTCGCCGACCCGAGTCCATCAACACGAAACACCCGTTCAAGCTTTTCTTCGGCGACTTCCACAATCATAGCGTGTTCTCCCCGGATGCGGAGGGGAATCCGGACGAGATTCACCACTTTGCCCGCGATATAGCCGGAATCGATTTTGCCGGAATCACAGACAACGACTTTTATCCCGAGAAGGCGCTCCTGGCGGGAGAATCAGCATATCAGCGGATGCTTGCACGCCGGCTCGACGCGCCGGGATGTTATCTTCCGTTTGCAGGATTTGAATGGACGTTTCATCGCGACGACGGGCATGACAGCTTCAATCACAGGGCGATAATCTACCTCGGGGAGGAATCCCGCGTCGTCCGCCGCATTGAACCGGCGGGCGCAAGCGAAGATCACTTTCGCGAAGCACTTTCAGGAATGACGGTGCTGGCCCATGCGCACCATGCCGAGTACAGGCTGCTGGGAATCCCCCAGGAGGCAGCGGTGGAAATCACGAGCGGCTGGGCCATCAACATGGAGTTGTCCGAGCAGGCGCACGATCATCTTCGCGCAGGGCATCGATTCGGTTTCAGCGGGGCCAGCGACAGTCATCGCTCAGTACCCGGTCTGGGCGGCGCCCTGGTCGGCGTGTGGGCAACAGACCTGACGCGAGACGGGATCGCGGAGGCCATGCAGCATCGCCGGTGCTATGCAACCACCGGGAATCGGCCGATCATAGAGTTTTCGATTGGCGAAGTCTTCATGGGCGGTGTGCTGCGTCTGACTGACCGGGAGTCGATCCACATTCAAGCGCGGATTCAATCCGATGTTGACTTGAGGCGCGTATCCGTCATTCGGAGCGGACACGTAGTTCACGAATTCGAATGTTCCGGCAAGATCCTCGATACGACCTGGCGTGATGAGGCGCCTCGAGATGCCGAAACCTGGTACTATCTGCGTGTGGAAGAGAAGCGGCCCTACCAGGACCACCCGCACAACATCTGCCAGGCAGTCGGCCATCTCGCCTGGTCAAGTCCGATCTGGGTTGAAACTTCCTGGCCCGCATAGTTCACACTTTTTCTACTGCGCGGATGGATGTCACACCAAATCCAGGAGTTATCCCGATGGGTCGACCTCTACATGTGTATACATGCCTTCGTCCGCCCCATCGGGATAACTCCTGGATTTGGCGCAACCTCCATCCGCTCGTGACGAAAAAGTGTGAACGATGCGGGCTAG
>Ga0315336_1001403_pt1 | contig 47425 bp, 37 predicted proteins | sample ASW5metaG_FD_204512 | JGI IMG/M metagenome (GOLD analysis project Ga0315336, IMG submission 204512) | Ammonia-oxidizing marine archaeal communities from Monterey Bay, California, United States - ASW #5 | ecosystem: Environmental > Aquatic > Marine > Intertidal zone | place: USA: California...
ACCGCCGAGTCGCCGCCGCTTCCGTCTACGAACGCCGCCGCCTGGGGTTCGAGCAAGATCCCCTGCCCGGCCACCGTCACCCGAACCGAACCGAACACCACCCACAAAAGGGCCATGAACACCAGCGCCGCCAGGACAGAGAGGCCGAGCCGATCGCGCGGTCGAACCACGACAAAGCGCTCTCCCAGGCCATCGGCGGACGCCGCGCCCTCAACGGCTTCACGCCGGAACAGCTCCTGACGCGCCATGATCAGCCTCCGCCGAACTGCTCGATGATCCACGCAAACTGGCGAGCGGCCTTGTCAGCGCCATCGAGCTCGTCGAGATCGAGTTCATCGGGCTCGTATTCCACATCGCCATAGGCCAGGGTCCCGCGCACATCCCGCAGCCGCATGGCGAGGAACATCCCGAGGGATTTGTACAGGCGGGCCGCGAAGCCAGAGTCCTCGGCGATCTTCGCATCCAGCGCCGATCTCGGGATCGCCAACAGCCTCGACGGCTCGCTGACGACGACCCGAGCGCTCGGGGGACGCCGGTCCAGATAGGACAGCTCGCCCACCACTTCACCGACGTACAGCGGCCGGATGACCACATCGTCGACCTCAACTCTGAGCGCCCCGGACAAGACGATGTGCACCGCCTCGAGCGGAGTCCCCGGCTCGATCAACACCGTCTCGGCTGCCAGATCCTGGGCCCGACCTGCGCTGGCGATGAAGGCGATGTCGGCGTCCGTGAACTCGGAAAAGATATGGAGCACGCGACGCATGGCGGCAAGCTACCACGGCCGACGAGCGCTATTCTATACACGTGTTCGCTCGTCTGGGCCGGCGCCGAGTTGTTGGACAACGTCGACGACCGCCAACTCTCCGCTCACTGGCACGGCCGCGAAGACGCCGCCCGATACGCCTCCATGGCCGTTGGCTGCGTACTCCCGCAACGAATGCTCGCGCTGCACGATGACGCCAGCGGTTCAAAGAGCATCCCAGGAATTGCTGGCAGACACGCTGATGTCGATGATCGACGGGCAGCTGCGCGACGTCGTGCAGACCGGGTCCAGTGGGGTCACGACCGACCAGGTCGAGCGGTCAGTCGTGTCCAAGAACGGAGAAGCCAAGGCCTTTTTCGCCGCCATGGGCGCACTTCGAGCCGGCGCCGATCCCGACCGCGTGGGCCTGTGGGCGCGGTTTGGACGCGCGCTGGGAGTCGTCTTGCAGCTTCAGTCCGATCGGTACGAGCTGTTCCACGCCGAGGAGGCCCAAGACCTGATCCAGGGCACCCGCACCCTGCAGGTCGCCATTGCGATGGAGATGATGGATTCCGATTCTCGAACCGACTTTTTGCGCCTCTTGCAAACCGCGACGACCGAGCGGGAAGCCCGGGACGAGGTCGTCGGCATTCTCAGACATCCCCGCTACGCAGTGCCCTGGACGCGGGTGGTGAAGCGGTGGTCGAGCGATGCCCTCGATGCCCTCGACAGCTGCGACGCCCAGGAGCCGTGGGGCGAGTGGCTCAGGGAACTGGTGACCTCGAATACGCCCGCCTGCTGAGGCTAGCTCCGCAGGTGGGACGCGCCATTCACGTCGAGGATTGCACCGCTCAGGGAGGGCGGCGCGTCCAAAAGGCAGAACACCACAGTCGACGCGATCTCTGCAGGAGTCGCCGCGCGGCCGAGAGGGATACCCGCGACGACCTCGGCGTCCAGATGGGGCCTGGCCATGTCGGTGTCCACCCAGCCCGGCGCCACGACAAAGAAGTAGATCCCGCTGGCCGCCAGCGCGCGTGCCATGGACCCTGAGAGCGAGTTCATGCCCGCCTTCGAGGCCCCATATGCCGGCGCCTCTGGCTCCCCGCGCACAGCCCCTCGCGAGCTGACCTGCACGATGCGAGTGACTCCGGAACGGGCGGCGAGAAAGGTCAGATCCGCCGCGGCCCGCAGGTTGATGGCCAGGGTCCGGTCCCAGTGCGCCCGCCACGTCTCCAGATCGACTGAAAGAGGAGGATGGGGCTCGTAGATCCCCGCGTTGTTCACCAGCCCGGTGAGCGGTCCGGCGGCGGTGAACATCGACTCCACTGCAACGGGGTCCTCGAGGTCGGCGACGACCACCGGATGAGGCCCTCCCGGGAGCTCCGCCGCCAGCATCTCAGCGCGAACTGCGTTGCGAAACCCGTGCAGCACAACCACCACCCCACGACCGGCGAGATCTCGCGCGATGGCCGCGCCGATCCCTCGGGATGCGCCCGTGACGAGGATTCGCCGCATCACGCGAGCTTGGTCGCGACGAGACCAGCGGGCCCAGTGATGGCGTCGATGTCGGAGACCAACGCCGGTCCGACGGCCACAGTGGTCCGGGTCGGAACTCCGCCGAACTCGGTCTTGCCGGCGTCGGTGATCAGTGCGGTCGGAATCCCCCGGTCCAGGCATTCCTGGTGGATTCGGAGGAGGTCCTCTTCGGACTCCACCGACAGGACGACCTTGGTGAACCGGCGCTGAACCCACGCCGCCATCGGGCCTTCCAGGGGAATAACAAGCCGATCGGGTGTGCCGATGTTGCGGAGGAGAAAGACCTTCATGGACGCGTGGGCCACCTGCGCGGCGATCTTGCCCTTTCGCATCTTCAGGTCCCTGCGGTAACAGATCACCTGTTTTACATTCAGCGGATCGATGGGCATGGGACTCAGGCCCTCAGGCGGTCCACGGTGTCGTGGTACTCGCGAACGATGCTGTCGACGATGCCCTCGATGGAGTCGACCTCGTCGATGAGCGACACCCCCTGCCCCGCACTCCAGATGTCCCGCCAGCGCTTGGCCTCCTGGGGGTTCTCGCTCACGGCCTCGCCGGGGATGGTGGCTTCGAAGAAGTTGGCGTGTACTCCCGAGACCTTGTCGGTATAGACGATGTCGCGGTGGGTGGAGTCGACCACCATCTGTTTGTAGCGTTCCTTTGCGCCACACTCCTTCGACGCAATGAAGCGGGTGCCCATGTATGCGAGCTCGGCCCCGAGGCTGAGGGCGGCCGCGACCTGCTCTCCGCCGGAGATGCAGCCGGCGGCAACGATGGGAAGTCCGGTCTCCCGCCTCAGATACGGGATCAAGACGTAGGGATTGATGCGACCCGCATGTCCTCCGGCACCCTGGCTGACCCCGATGATCGCGTCGACGCCCGCCGATGCGGCCTTCTTGGCGTGTTTGAGGCCGATGACATCGTGCAAGACGATGGTCCCGTGCTGCTGGGCGGCCTCGACGATCTGAGTCGGGTTGCCGTAGCTGGTGATCATCACCGGCACCTCGTACTCGAAGCAGAGCTCGACATCGCGCATCACCCGCGCCGGATCAGTCAGGGCAATCGTGACGTTGATGGCGAAGGGCTTGTCGGTCTTGTCCTTCATCCACCGGAGGATCCCCTCGAATTCCTCGGCGGTGCGGGCGTTGAGACTGGGCATCGAACCCAGGATCCCGGCCTCGGCGCACGCGAGCATCATCTCCTTGTTGGAGATGATGAACATGGGCGCGCAGACCAGGGGGTATTTGAGCCCGATGCGGCGAGAGAGAGGGGTCGAAAAGGACTTCACGTGCGACTCATGACGGCGGTGACCTGTTCGGCTTCGGCGATCTTGACCGCCTTGCCAGAGGTCCGATGGAAGATGGCGCGACCGTTGGTGTAGAGCAGGCTTCCGTCTCCACACAGATCGAACGCGGCGACGGCGTTGGCGATGACTTCGGGCTCGGCGTCGGATGCGTGGCGGACGAGCTCCCAGTCCTGGGGCACGAGAGCGGGGGTCTCGTCGCCGGCTTTCAGCGATTCCAGGCGAGCCTGTTCGACGTCGATGACGTTGCCCATGAGCATCATCCACTTCTGGTCGGGGCCGTCACGTTTCGGGCCCGACGCGGTTCGCAGCGGCTCGCCGGCGTTGCGTGCGGTGAACATCTCCAGCCAGCCGAAGACGGCGCGACCCAGACGAACCGGGATCATGACGACGTCCATGGCCACGTCTTTCGCGGAGGCGCCCTTTGGGCTCATGTCGTATGGGCGGCGGATGTAGTACAGCGTTCCATCGGCATCTTCGCGAGGAACCAGGAGGTCGAAGCCATCGGCAGCGGCGAGCTCCTCGACCTCGCCTTTGTCGAAGTCGAGCGCCAGGATCTCGAACGCGCCTCGCCCCCCGTAGAGACCGCGCTCGTCGCGGCCGACCCCCGCGGATTGGTAGACGACGCGCTCCGTTCCCGTCTTCGACCAACGGGGTGCGGCGTCGATGGAGTCCCCCTCGGTCACGTCGCGACAGTGACTGCCGACCTTGTTGAGCATGCCGATGTTCACCACACCCGACGGATGGCTCACCGCGCAGGCGATCTTGTCTCGATCGGGTCTCGACGACAGGTCGGTGATCACGAAGTCCGCGGTGTGGAACAGGCGTAGCTCGACCGGATTCGGCCCCGGATCACGCCCGAGGATGGCGCTCACCGTCGGCGTCTGGATGACGTACAGGAACTCATCGGTCTTTCGCCCCCGGGTCAGGGACGTGAACATCGCCGGGGTGATCGTGCTCGGAAGATCCTCGGGCATCTGGGCGCCCCAGGCCGCGAAGCGCGCTCCCCTACCCTGGTTCTTCCAGGCGTGCTTGCGCGCTATGGACTGCACATTCTCCCGGACTTGAGCCGCAAATGCGCTGGACCACTCGCTCACCTCTCCGTCGCTGTCGCGGAGGTGGAGTTTTCCGTTCGCTATCCAGGCGAACTCGAAGTTCATTGCACGGCCCGTCGGAGATCGGAAGCCAGTAACCGGTGGAAATGCTGGACACCCTTCTCGACCGCCGGAGCGTAGCGCCCGCGGGGCCAGGTCCCCGAGTTCATGCCGATCTGCGCTTTCGCGCTCACCCACATGTCCTCCTGCTGGGTGACGTCACTCTGGATCAGCGATTTGTCGATCCACGCGCCGTCCACATCGCCGTCGAAGAAGAAGTCGAAATAGACCTCGCACCGGTTTGAATTCAGCGGAATCACGTAGTTGGTGTCCAGTACGGGTCCATACCGATTGAGCATCAGGTTCGGGTAGATCCACGCGTAGACGGCACCGGATCCGATGCGGCCGCCGCCGACGGGGTCCCCTCCCGAGGTCTGTACATTGAACCGGTCGAAGAGCTCGGTCCGATAGCTGTCCAGATCGAGTTGATCCGCCAGCGATGGGTGCATGTGGGCGATGTGGTAGCCGCCGTCGAGGTAGTTGTCGCAGAACACCTTCCAGTTGCACTCCACGACGTACCGGCGGCGGGAGTGAAACGTCAGGTCACCCCAATGGGTGGCTTCCAGAGCCGCATTCAGCTCGGTGAGTTCGGACGCGAGGGGCGCCGCTTCCACATCGGCGTTCAGAAAGACATACGGCCCCCACTCCTCCACAGCAAACTGCGGGAGGGCCATCTCGCCTCGCGCCAGGTTGCGGATACCGGCGACGCGAGGTGCGGTCCTGAGGGAACCATCGAGCTTGTAGGTCCAGCCGTGGTAGGGGCACGTCAGGTGGGGCAGGTTTCCCGCACCCTCGCAGACCTGGGTGGCCTTGTGGCGGCAGACGTTCGCCATTGCGCGCAACACACCGTCGGGCCCGCGGGCGATGACCCATGCCAGTCCGAAGGAGAGCCCAGCCACGAAATCACCGGGATTCCGGACTTGATCGGAACGGCAGGCGAGCTGCCAGGTCTTGCGAAAAACGGCGGTGCGCTCGAGCTTGTCGAACGCCGGTGCGGTGTACCAGGAGGCGGGCGGAGTCCATCCTTCCTCGAGCGGAAGATCAGGATCGAACGAAAAAACCTCGTCCCTGAGCCCGTTCTGCTGCATGCGCCCCCTAGAGCGGCACCCAGCTCTCCAGGTGCGCGCGGCCGATGGTACCCGGAGGGGCCGTCGGGTGGGTATCACCGACTGCGAAGCTCGCGTCCGCATCGAGGCGCTCGACGTGTCCCGCCGTCCATCCCATGGCGGTCGTCACCGAGGACTCCGTCGGCTTGGCGGAGAGCGCCCAGACGCGCTCCTTGAGCTCGCCGTCCACCGAGAACACCGACTGCGCGACCATGCGGGTCTCGAAGATCGCGTGGGGCGGGATCTCGTCGGTCGGCAGCGCGGCGCCGTCGCGAAGACCGCCCTCGATTCCCAGGCAGGGATGGAGGTCGAGCTCGCTGGTCATGGAGCTCAGAGCGAGGCCCTCGGTCGACTCGGCAGCGTGCGTATCCGCCTTCGCGACCTTCTCGTTGAGGCCGGCGCGCTTGGACTCGGAGGCCAACGGGTCGGTGAAGAAGAAGTGCGGCGCGATGTCGAATGTGCCGCCGCCAACCGTCGCGACGGCGATGCTGTCACCGCGTTCGGTGATGGTGTGCTCGACCTTGGCGCGGCCCCCGACCTTGACCCGCGCGGGCAGGTCCATGAGCGCGGAGCCCTTCTGCTTCCAGCTGTCGGAGTCGGGCAGCGGCTGCCCGAGATCGAAGCCGGCGACCAGACGCTCGGCAATGTAGTGCAGGGATTCGGCGTGCAGGCCCTTGCCAGCGCCTTCGAGCTTGGGCTCCTGAATGGGCCGCTCCGGCGTGGAGGTGAAGACCACGGTTGCGCCGGTGAGCTCGGAGTCGATGTCGGACAACGTGGCGACGATGGCCTCCATCTTGGCCCCGCCGGGGGTCGCGCCCAGGACGCCGATGTCCTGGATCTCACACGCGACCTCGGATTTCATCTTCTTGGTTGAGCGGACTTCGCACGCCAGCTTGGCGCGAACTTGCAAAGCCGTGGCGCGGAAACTCCCGTCCGCTGCGCCGAGTTCAACCGAAATGGGCAGGCCCATCTCGGTCTGCACGCCCCAGTGGGTTCCCGCGAAGGACCCACTCGCCAGAGCGGGGGTATAAACGGTAGCCGCACACAGAATAAACAGAGGACGAATCATCGGTTATCTCCACGAGTCGCCACCCTGGTGGGACAGCTGCCCGCGTTGTAAACCACAAGAATCACTCATGCGCTAACGTTTGACGGTCCCCACACAATTCCGTATACCCTTGGCCCATGTCATTTGCCCTACTCGCCCTCCTTTGCGGCCTCGCACAGGCCGCTGACGACAAGAATCCATTCGTGGCCGCCGAGGCCATGCTCGCGCCGATTCCAGAGACCCCCGAACACATCGCCAAGTCCGAGGAGGCCCTCGCTGTGTGGACGGAAATGGTCGAACAGCTCGAGACCCATCGCGAGGCCGACCACGACCACAAGGCGTTTTGCTTCTACAAGGAACTGAAGGCCTTCGCCCACGAGAAAGCCGAGGACATCGACGCGCGGTCGGCCGTCCGCCTAGGCAAGGCGAACACCTGTTCGACCCATACGTCGGTCGGCGGTGAAAAGCACGGCAAAGGCAGTAAATCCACTGGCCAGAGGCTGGAAGGTGTCAAGCACGCCGGGGCCACAGTCACGGTCTACTACGGCACCGACCGAAACGTCGTGGGAGAGGGCAAGAACCGCTACGGCGGCGGCGCGCGCTGCAAGCCGAGCGCCACTGGCGGCGACCCGTCCTGCCTCGAGCTGGGAGAACTGGTCATCAACATCCCGGACGTGCACAAGATCGGTCACCTCGAAGACGAGCTCCCCGGGTTCTGGGGCAGTGATCCCGACCCGGCTCAGGACCTGTACATGGTCTCCCTCGAGAAGCTCTCCGCGGCCGACTGGAGCGCGAAACTCAAGACCGCAGTAGGCAGCACTGGCGGCTCGATCTTCGTCTTCATCCACGGCTACAACAACAGCTTCGACGATGCCGCCCGCCGCGCCGGCCAGATGGCCTACGACCTTCGCTTCGACGGCGTACCCCTCATCTACTCCTGGGGTTCGGCGGGCACTCTCCGCGGCTATTGGTCGGACGAGAAGGCCGTGGAATCAGCGGTTCCCCAGCTGGCGGCGTTCCTCAAGAAGGCCGGCGGATCCGGAGCGAAGTCCATCCATATCCTGGCTCACAGCATGGGAAACCGCGCCATCGCCGGCGTGGTCAGGGACTTCTCCACCGACCCGGCCTTTGCGAGCCTGAACATCGCGTCGATCACCCTGGCGGCGCCGGACATCGACGCCGAGATCTTCAAGAACGAGATCGCGCCAAAGCTCGCCTCCGTCAGCAAGAACGTCGCACTCTACGTGTCGGAGCACGACCAGTCGCTGAAGGCCTCGCGCATGCTGCACCAAGCGGAGTCTCCTCGCCTGGGCGAGGGGCCCATCGTGATCGACGGGGTACAGACCATCGACGTGACGAGCGCTTCGGCGACCGATTCTCTGGGTCACTCCTACTACGGAAGCGTGCCCTCACTCATCAAGGACATCGACAAGTTCTGGCACGGAACCGCCCCGGCCAGCCGGTCCTGGCTCACCCAGACCTCAGGCTACTGGGTCCTCGGTCAGTAGCATCATCTCGCGGGTGTTCCTCCACATGGCGTCGGCCAGAAAGGGCGCGAGGTCCGTCATCTGCTGGATGTCGCGGGAGGTGTAGCCGACCTCGGACCGCGGATGGGCCAGGACGGCGCCGACGAGCTCGCCGTGGCTGTGCAGGGGAACCATCATCGCCGGGGGCTCGTTGCCCGGTCCGACGACCATCGTGAACTCTCCCGAGTCCAGCGCGGCCCACTGATCCGGGGACAGTGCCCGATGCCAGTGGTCCTCCGTTCGCAGCGGCTTCCACTCGCCTCCGACGCGCAGAAGCACCGCACACTTCTTGGCGCCAAAGCTGGCGCGAAGCACATGGCGCGCACACCAGATGACCTCGTCGAGGCTCCAGCAATCCACCAACGCTTCCTCGGCCTGTGCCAAAGCGCGGATGGAGCGGATTCGATTCGGGAAGAACAGGCTGTCGGTGGCCTTTCTCAGGACGTTTGTGAGCAGTACGGAGACCGACATCGATCCGAGGAACACGACCGCGGGCACGACCAGCGTGGGGAAGTCGCGGCCGGGGACCAGATCGAGCAGGCGAAGCACCCAGGGAATCAGCTCGGCCATGGCCAGGATGAGGGTCGACGCAAAGAGCAGCCACATGCCGAAGACCGTCACACGCCGCAGCACGATGGGCAGATCCCAGACCCGGTATTGAACGACGGCGCTGGCGATGGCCAACGGCGTGGCGCACAGAATCAGCGGATACACGAGGATGTCGTGGAACTCAGCCAGATGCGGTGACAACACATCCATCATGCGAATGAGAAGCGCCATGAATCCGACGACCATGCCGAGCACGACCCATTGCAGCTGGGTCTTCTCCACCGCGCTCGATTGATAGCGATAGCGGAAGATCAGCGTGCCGACGCCCACTGCCAGGAAGCCGAGCTGTGTCCAGAGGTTGGCCGGGCCCGCCAGCGCGTCCCACGGCAGGTAGCTGGGAGCGAGCACGAGGGCCCCAACGGTGATCCACACCGCCGAGAGCGCCCGGCCCCACAGGCCTCGGTAGGTGCCGTCCGGCAGGAGCACACAAGCCAGCGCCAGGCCGATGATCACGAACAAGGTGCTCAGCTCGTAGAGCGGAGTCAGCCATGCCGCGTGGTGGCCGTCCTTCAGGCCAAGGCCAAGGGCATACGCCAGGAATGCGCCTGACAGTACGATCGGCAACGGCTTTTTCCAACCGTATCGAACCATGATGAGTGAGGCCATCAAGAAGATCCCGGTGCGCATGGCCACGCCCACGAGGGTCAGACCCGCCACGATGAGATGCGCGTTCTGGGCACCGGCCTTGGACAGGATCAGGGCAAGGGGACCATGCTCATAGGGCACATCGACGTCGAAGGACTTGCCAGCGGCCTCGACGCTCCAGACGTGCCTCGAACCCGACTCGCCCCACTCGAGTGCGCGCAGCTGCTCGAGTGGCATGCTCGACGTGATCTGCTGACCGTCGATCGCCAGTACGCGAATCCCGGGATTCAATCCCACCGCCGCACAGGGAGCACCGCTGTGCGAGGCCTTCGACACGCGGGCACCATCGCCATCCCACTTCAGCTCGCAACCCGAACTACCCGTTGCGATGTACTCGACATAGTCGGGGAATGACGCCACGAAGCAGACGATTGAGACGATGGCCATGACGGGCCACAGGGCGCGGACCACCCACACGGCGATGCCCGTCGGCGCGTCGCTCAATGCGCTCCCCCGACATCGACTTCGACTGCCGGCAAGTAGTGCGAGAACGTCCGCCAGAACGCGGGCACCATCGCCAGGAACGCGAAGAATGCGACAACGTTGAGCGTGTCCGCTTCGGTGAACCACAGGCGGTGAAGTACCCAGCCGAAGATCGCCCCCATGAAGGCGAGGGTCAGGTATCCACCGATTCGCTTCTTGCGGGCCGCGATGAGACGGCGGCGCTCACCCTCCCAGACCGGCACCTCGATGCGAGGCAGCGACTCTGGGACATCTCCGACCTTCAAACCGAACTTATCGAGGAACACCTCGTCGTCGCGGCGGCTCTCGAAGGCCTCCATCGTCGCGTTGTATCCGAGGGCGACGAGCTCGTTCATCGACTCGAAGTCCACCACGCCGTAGCCCTCGATCTCCGGCGTCAGGTACAGATCCGCCATCTTGATCGAGGCCTCGAGAGAGCTCGACATCGTCATCGTACGCACGATCACCGTGCCCACATTCGGCACCTCTCGCTTGCTCCGGAAAGGGTGCAGGATCGACATCAAGACATCGGTGTTGCTGGGGAGGTCGATGACGTTGTCCCCCATCAATCCCGGCTCATTGGGGCTGACGTTCACCAGGATGCACGGCCCCGGATTGTGCGCCTTCATCTCCGCGATGGGGGTGTTGTCGACCACTCCGCCGTCGATGAGGACCTGCCCACGGATGTGCATCGGCGGCAAAACCACCGGCAGCGCCGTCGTTGCCCGGACCGCCTTCCAGACCCGACCGCGTCGGTGCACGACGGTCTCGGAGCGGGCCAGATCGCAAGACACGCAGAAGAACGACAGCCAGAGGTCCTCGATGTTCAGATCACCGTAGAGCCAGCGGGCCGGCGCCTCGACTTTGCTCTTCTTCATGAGCGAGTGGTACGGGAACTCGTAGGCCGAGAACGGCGCCATCTCGACGAAGGCGTGGTGATTGTCCCTGCGCATGCGCTGAGTGTCTCGGGCCGCCGCCATCATCGCCGCAACACCGCCACCCGCGCTGGTACCACCGACTGCGTCGATGGGAACACCGAGCTCATTGAGGGCCTCGATGACCCCGATGTGCGCATTGCCGCGCGCGCCGCCCCCTCCAAAGACGACGCCGACGGCCCGGCCGGCGAGATACCGCGCCAGACGCTCGATGTGCGTGGCATCGGACAACTTGACGTGGTGAATTGCGGCGAGTCCGGGCCGCCGTGCCAACCATTCGTCCGTCCCAGACGGCATTTCCACATCATCTGCCTGAATGAGCACCAGCTCCTTGGGAATGAGCTTCGCTCCGCTCTTGGCGCGAAACAGGTCGAGCTCGCCCTCCGTCAGCGACGAGTCGGAGTCGGCGCGGGCCACGATCCAGATCCGATCTGCCTGACGAATGCAGCGCCGGGTCCACGCGGTGTACTCCGCATCGGTCTCATAGATCAGGAAGTGATGATTGCGTTCCTGCTCGGTAATCCACTCGACCGTGCGCCGATCGGTCTCGTCCCACAAGTCGACGTCGTCCTGGGCAGCGCCCTCTCCCAACGCCTCGTCGAAGCCGGCCGCGCTGATGTCTCGGACCGTGTCGTAGGCCGAGACCGCGGCGGACAACAAACGCACAAGCTCGTCGAGTGGTGCGCCCGGATCGGCAGGGAGAAAGGCGACTGTTGTCGTACCCATCTCGGCACCCTCTCCGAGCTCGCTCTCGACGAGGCCCATCGCCGAGACGGCAAGCGCCCGCCAAACGTAGGGGTGGCGCTCGGCGAACTCCTTGAAGACCTCGACCGGCAGTGCGGCGATCTCGGTGTCCCGAATCGCCTGCACCATGTAGCGATTGGGCTTGTCGGCCAGAACCGCGACCTTGCCGATGGTGCCCGCGTAGCCCAACTCCTGCACGATCTCGCCGCGGTCGAAATCGCCGTCGCCGTCTTTGTCCGCGAAGACCCGGACGCGCCCGCGGAGCACAAAGTACAGATGCGTGCAATCGCTGCCCGCCTCGACCATCCTCTCGCCGCCCGGAAAATACAGCCACGCCAGCTGGTCGACGAACTCCCCCAGCCACTCATCACACCCCTCGAAAACAGAGGTTGAGCGCAGAAGACGGATGACTTCATCGTCCGCTGGGCGCGTGTTTGATCGGCGCATGCGCTGCATACTACCGCCGGCGTGGCAAATGACAGATATTTCGAGGCTGACTATCGACCGGAGGGAGGTTGTCTGGCTCGATTCGGCATACTGAGGCCCATGGCATCTCTCGAAGACCAGCTCAAGGAAGCGTGGAACCTCCTGGAGAGTTCGCCCAAGCGCGCCAGAGAGTCAGCTGCAGCCATCGTGGCGGAGGGCGCCGATCTGCCGGTCGCGTGGGATGCACGCGCCCTGATTGGCACCACCTACATCGTCGAGGGAGACAACGCGGGAGGCGTCCGCCACTTGCTGGCGCTGACTCCCGACCTCCGAGACCGAGGCGAGTATCGAACACTGGGCCAGGCTTATGCGGCGATCGCCATGGCCTATGGCGGCATCGGTAATGTAGAGGAAACCTTGCGTTTCCACCAACTCAACCTCGAAGTCCGGCGCGAGCATGGCACCGTGTCTGAACACGCGATGGCGCTGGGTCACCTCGGCATCACCTTCAGTGAGCTCGGCGACGACGTGTCGGCGCTCGGCTGGTTCGACCAAGCGATCGCTCTGTACCGGACCGCAGACGACAGCGGCGGGGAGGCCACGGCCCTCGTAAACGCAAGCCACAGCCACATCATGATCGGAGATTACCCAACGGCCCTGGCCGGAATCGAGCGCGGCCTCGAGCTGTTTGGCGATTCCGGCGGCGCGGCCCGATTGGCGTTCGCCCATCAACAGCTGTGCACGGCAGCCCGCCTCGACGGCCAATACGAGAAGGCCGAAAAAGCGGGTCTTCGCGCATTGGAGATGGCGAGAGAGATAGGCCTGGAGAGCATCATCTGGCCGAGCCTGATGGCTATGGGGCGGCTCTACCTCGACCGCGGCTGGTTTGGCGCCGACCCGGCTCAGGGCTTGCAGATGCTCGACGACGCCCTGGCGCAGGCAACGGACAAACCCAGTCTCATAGAGATGCGGAAGATCCTGGCCGATGCCTGTGCCGCCGAAGGTGAATACGAAGCGGCACTGGCACATCAGCGGGCGCTGACCGACTTGCGCGACGGGATGCACAAACAGAACGCCGCCGGCCAATTGGCCATGATGAAAGCGGAGCTCGAGGTCGAGAACCTGCACCGCCACGCCGCGGAACTCGAGGCCCTCAACGAGGAGCTCGGCCGGGCCAATGCAGCCAAGTCCGAGTTCCTCGCGGTCGCGTCCCACGACCTCAAGAACGCGCTGTCCGCAGTCCTGATGACCACCGAGCTCTTGACGCGCGACGCCGTCGCGGCCCAGATGTCCGCCGAGATCATCCGCCAACAGACCCGCAGGATGATCCACCTCATCGACAACCTGCTGGACGCCGATGCCATCGAGTCGGGCAAGCGCACCCTGACCCTCGACAACTTCGATCTCGCCGCCCTGGCCAAAGAGATCACCAGCAGCTTCCAGGCCGCCGCGGCCGGCAAGGACATCCGCATCGAAGTGCGTGCCCAGGGGCGCTGCCGCGTCTTCGCCGACCGTGGAGCAACCAGCCAGATCCTGGAAAATCTCGTCTCCAATGCCCTCAAATTCAGCCCTCGATGGGGCGCGGTCACCCTCGTGGTCACCGACCGCGTGCTCAGTGTGCAGGACGAGGGACCCGGATTTACGGCCGCGGACCACGACAAGATGTTCAAGCGCTTTGCGCGCTTGAGCGCCCAGCCCACCGGCGATGAGCCGAGTACCGGTCTCGGCCTGTCCATCGTTCAGAACCTGGCGCGAGCCATGGGCGGCGAGATCACCGCCAAGAACGGCCCACATCGCGGCGCACACATGACGCTGGAGCTCCTCGAGTCGCGCCAATGAGCGACCTGGAATCCATCGAAGAGGGCTGGCGACTCATGGAGCAGTCCCCAGCCAGCGCCCGGGAACGGGCGGAGACCATCGTTGCCCGAACGACCGACCGCGCGGTGACGCTGCGCGGCCGGGTTCTGATCGGAACGTGCCTGACGACCGAGGGCGACGTCGCCGCCGGGATTGGCACGCTCCTCAGCGCGGTGTTCGAGCTCAGAGACGGGAGTGACGACCAGAACCTGGGCCGGGCCTACAATGCCCTCGGAAACGCCTACCGCCACATCGGAAACGTCAAGGACAACCTACACTTTCTCCGGGCAAGCCTCGAACTTCGCCGCCGGTCGGGAAATGCCGTGGAGCAAGCCCTGGGGCTCCAGAATCTCGCCATCGGCTTGAGCGTGCTCGGAGACCATGTCGGCGCGCTGGTGTATCTCGACGAGGCGGCATCTCTGTCGGCGGACGCCGGCCACCCAGCCGCGGAGGGTACTGCTCTGCTGAATGCCAGCCACAGTCACATAGAGCTCGGGAACTATCCGGCCGCACTTGAGGCGACGCTGCGAGGCGTCGAGCTCCTCGGTGACAAGGCGGCGCCCATTCGCCTGGCCTTTGCCCATCAACAACTCTGCACGGCGGCACGGCTCGCGGGACGCTACGACATCTCCGAGACAGCGGGACGACGCGCCCTCGAATTGGCCGCGAGCGTGGAGCGCCCAAAGGCGAATTGGTCCTGCTTGATGGCTATGGGCAGGCTCTTCCTCGACCGGGGATGGCATGGCGCCGACCCCGACCGGGGACTCCAGATGCTCAACGCTGCCCTCGAAGAGGCAGAACGCCTCCAGAGTCAGCCCAGCTTGGTTGAGATGCGCAAGATCCTCGCCGAGGCCTGTGAGGCCGAGGGCCTGTTCCAAGAGGCGTTGGAGCACCATCGGGCACTGCACGAGCTGCAGCGGTCCATCTACCAACAGAACGCCGCCGGTCAGCTCGCCGCCCTCAAGGCACAGCTCAAGGTCCAGAGCCTCAGCCGACACGCAGCGGAGCTGGCAGCGCTGAACAGTGAGCTCGAGCGTGCCAACCGCGCAAAGAGCGAGTTCCTCGAGATCGCCTCCCACGACCTGAAGAACGCCATGAGCGCGGTGTTGATGACAGCCACGCTGATCCAGGAAGAGAGTGTCACGCAGGCGCGGATCCGCCCCGGAATCGTCATCGAGCGCCAGACGCGGCGCATGCTGCGGCTCATCGACAATCTGCTCGACTCGGACGCCATCGAGTCGGGGGAGCGAAGCATGCGCCCAGAGGTCTTCGATCTCGCCGAGCTCGCATCGGAGGTGGCCGACGGATTCTCGGCGTCGGCAGCCAAGAAGGACATTCGCATCGACCTACACAGTCGGGGACGATGTCCGGTCTATGCCGATCGCAGCGCAGCCGGACAGGTCATCGAAAACCTGGTGTCGAACGCGGTCAAATTCAGCCCCAAACGCGGTCATGTGGCCATCGATGTCACCGACCACCAGCTCAGCGTCGGCGATAGCGGGCCCGGCTTCAGTCTTCGAGATCACCAGACCATGTACCAGCGCTTCGCCCGCCTGAGCGCCACCCCGACAGGAGACGAGCCGAGCACCGGACTCGGGCTCTCGATCGTACACAACTTGATGCAGGCCATAGATGGCCAGATCACCGCCGAGAATGGCCCGCGCGGCGGCGCGCTGATGACCATATTGTTGCCCGCCCCGCCAAAAGAATGACCTATGGTGTGCATCTCTCGGAGGCAGATATGAAACGACGCGAATTCCTCATCCAGGCCGGCCAGACAGCGGCCTTCATCCCGATCGCCATGACCTTGAGCTGCGGAGACAAGGACGCCGAGGACTCCGACTCCGACTCGGATGCCAGCGACACCGACACCGACACCGACACCGACTCGGACACCGACACCGATTCAGATACCGATTCGGACACCGACACCGACTCCGACACCGACGCTTGCCCGCCCACCGACGCATCAGGCCCCTCCGATTCCCACGGTCACACCCTGATGATCCCGGCGGCAGACTTCGCCACTCCCCAGGACGGCACCTACACGGCCACGGGTGGCGGACACCCCCACAACGTCTTCGTGACGGGACAACAGCTCCAGGAACTGATCGACAACTGCCAGGTCGTCATCTCGAGCAACGACACGCATCCTCACAGTTGGACGCTCACTTTCGCTTAGTTCGCCTCATGTAGGGGTGGCTTTCACGCAGGTTTCAAATGGCCGCCTCTTGGTGTGCACTTCCGACGACGAGATTCGGAAGCGCAAACCCAAGAGGTCAACATGCGTATTTCTCTCCCCACGCTCGCTCTCGCGTTCTTCAGCTCCAGTGCCATCGCCTCTGGGGACTTCGCACCGGAGGGCGGCGCGGGCCAGCCCCTGCTGCTGACGGACCACACCGTGAACGTGGTCCTGAACAACGGGTTCGCCCGGACCGAAGTCATCCAGACGTGGGACAACCCCAATGAAAAGGGCCTCGAAGCCGTCTATCGCTTCCCGCTCCCGCGAAACGCCGCGATGTCGGAGATGGTCGTCAATGTGGGCGAGTCCACGATCCGCGGCGAGGTTGTCGGGAACGCCAAGGCCCGCAAGCTCTACGACGACGCGAAGGCGAACGGGGAGGACGCCGCCCTGGCCACCAAGGAGGGCTACAAAGGCTTCGAATTCAGCGTGGCCAACGTGCCGGGCGGCGAAGACGCAGTCGTTCGCTTCGTCTACTACCAACCGCTGGAGATCGACACAGGCGTCGGCCGCTGGACCTATCCACTCGAGGTCGGCGGCAACGACGACGGCTCGGATTTCTGGAACAACTCCATCTCGCCGGCGGGCAATCTCAACGTCAACGTCGAGCTGAAGTCCGCCTTTGCGGTCGATCAGGTCCGCATGCCGGGCTGGCAGAACGCCGCGCAGGTCAACCAGGTGGACGCCGGCCACTACAAGGTCTCGGCGACACTTGCCGACGATGCCATGGACCAGGATCTGGTCTTCTACTACCGGTTGGCCGACGATCTTCCGGGCCGGGCAGAGCTGATCACCTACAAGCCCGAGAAGGGGCCGGGAACCTTCATGCTCGTCGTCACTCCCGGCGCCGACCTCGCGCCTGTGGAAGCCGGAGCGGACTACGTCTTCCTCCTGGACACCTCGGGCAGCATGCAGGGCACGATGAACACCCTCATCGACGCCGTGGCGCAGTCCATCCCCGAACTTCGACCGGAGGATCGGTTCCGCGTCGTCGGATTCAGCGACCGTCCCACCGAGATCATCGGCTGGACCCGCGCCGATGAGGCGGGAGTCGCCAAGGCTATCAAGAAGGTGAGGAACCTGAAGCCGGGCGGTGGCACCAACATGTACGAGGGGCTCTCCGAGGCCCTCGCGGGTCTGGACGCCGACCGACCGGCCAGCCTGATCATCGTCACTGATGCCGTGGCGAACCAGGGTGAGGTCCGACCGGAGCGCTTCTACGATCTGATGGCCAAGCAGGACCTGCGGGTGTTCTCCTTCCTCCTCGGAAACGGAGGAAACTGGCCACTGATGGACGTCATCTCCGACGCCAGCGGCGGGCACTCCAAGGGCATCTCCAACGCCGACGACATCCTCGGGCAGATCAAGCTGGCCCGGGCAAAGATGGGCTACGAGGCCATGCATGGTGCGACGCTCTCTGTCCGGGGAGCCGACACCTGGGGCATGACCGACGAGTACCTGGGCAAGGTCTTCCGGGGCGAGCAGCTGGTCGTGTTCGGCCGCTACAACGATCCCGGCGAGGCCGAGGTCTTCCTGGACGCGAAGATCTCCGGCGCGAAGCAGAGCTACTCGACGACCCTGGACCTGCCCGACAAGGACCTCGACAATCCCGAACTCGAGCGGCTGTGGGCGCTGATGACCATCAAGCAGGCCGAGCTCGCCCGCGACCGGGGAGACCAGCCCGCTACGGAGTCGGCGGCAGCCATCCGCAAGCTGGGAGAGCACTACCAGCTGGTGACCGACCAGACCTCGATGATCGCGCTCACCGAGGCGGCCTTCGAGCGGGAGGGCATCGACCGGAAGAACCTCGATCGGGTCGCCAACGAACACGCAGCGCAGGATCGGCGGGCAGGTCAGGCCGCTCGGAACAACACCACGAGAAAGCCGATGTTCAACGGCAAGTCACCGCGCCCATCTGGCGGAGGTGGGGCCATCGACCCCGTCTCTGGAACGATCGCCCTCGGCCTCGGCGCACTCGCCCTCTACCGCAGGCGTAAGGAAGAAGAGTGAACCGCGTTCCTCTATTGACTGCAGGCCTTTCGGCGGCAGCCATCGCCATCTACGCCATTGGAGGCGACCCGCTCGCTCTAGAGCGCGGCGCCGGGGGATGCGAATGGCGATGGCTGACCGCCCACCTGGCCCACTTCGACGCCAACCACCTCGTCTGGGATCTGGCGGTCTTCGCGGTCCTCGGGGCCTGGGTGGAGTCCACCTCGCGACGGACGTTCAGCCTCATTTTCCTGGCGTCCGCGGCCGCGATCAGCGCCGCCGTGTGGTTCCTCGCCCCCGAGCTCAGTTCGTACCGCGGGCTATCGGGCATCGACTCTGCCCTGGCGGCCGCGGTGGCTGTTGGCCTCTATCGGAACGCCTCGAAGCCCGCGGAGAGATGGCTTCCCCTGGGCCTTCTCGCAGCTCTCGCCGGGAAGATCGCCTGGGAGTTCGGCACCGGCGGTACACTGTTCGTGAACGCCGAGTCCTACGTCGGCGTCCCCCTCGCACACCTGGTCGGCGCCCTGGTGGGTGGCCTCCTGGCAGCGCTCTCGGGGATCAACGCATCTGGAGTGTCGGCACCGAGCGCATCGGCTCGAGGTCGCTCTGCGGCGGGTCCAATTCGACGACCGTCACTCCAGCGGTGACAAAGCAGCTCGCTTCTCGGCCGAGATCGTCGTTGTACTCACACGACTCTCGGGGCAGCGGCTCCGAACTTCCACAGAAGGGGTCGCAGTGGTGCTTCGGGTAGACCTCATTCGCCTCCTCGATGCACCCGGGCAGAGCGCCGTGGCCAACCTGTTGCACGCAGGACGACCAGTCTGTCGAATTCGGGGTGTAGATGTCGTCGCAGATCTCCTTGGCTTCACTCACACAGCGCTCGACGTAGGGCGTCCACCTCGACGACCAATCGGCCGAACAAGACAGGCAATCTTCGGATTGACTCTGGTCATCGTCGTCATCGCCATCACCGCCACCGCCGCCGCCGTCACCACCACCGCTGCCACCGCCATCGCCAAAGGGGTCCTCCCAGAAGTCGTCCATGAAGCCACCCGATCCGTCCAGACACTCATCCGGCATCTCCCAGCTGCCCAGATCGAGTCCCTTCGAGTCGTAGACGAGCACGAACGGCCCCGTCTGGCCCAGCAGATCACAGACCGCCTGTTGTTCCTGGTTCAAACCCGCACCCCACGCGAGAGCCGAAGTGGCCAGCAGGGCGATCGATACGATGATTCTCATGGATACCTCCTGCAGGACACCTATGAGTGCAATGTGGACAGGAGTGGGTCACCGTGTACCAACGTGTACCAACGAAGACATGCCCGCGGCCCTCCATGCAATGGCGTCCGGATACGTGACGTAGTGTGATCGAACAGGAGCCCCGATGAAGAAGCTGATCGACGACGCCAAGGCCAAAGCCGCCGAAGCCAAAGAGAAGGCCACCATCAAAGCTCAGGAGGCCCTTGTCGAGGCCACGATTGGCGTCGCAAAGCGCAAGGCGTCCTCGATGGTCGAGGGTTTGCTGGAGGGGGTGGTCGGGTCCGCGGAGGAGTCCCTCGCCGCCGCCCAGGTCGCTGCGGGAGACAAGACCGCGCCAGCGCTTCCCATCGAGGACGAGACCGTCGAGGGGCCCTCTGAGGAGGAAATCGCAGCGGAAGCCGAGAAAGAAGCCGAGCGCGTTGCCGCCGAGAAGGCCGAGAAGGAACGACTGGCGGCCGAGCGCACAGCTCGAGCTGTGGAGGAACTGGCGCGGCTCAAGGCCGAGGCCGGGATTGCGACGACCCGCCCGGCCCCAGAAGAAGACGACCAAGAAGAGACGGTGACGGAACCGATGCTGACCCTTGCACCGCCTCCGGCGCCGGAGCCGGCACCCGAACCGGGACCCGAGCCCGAACCGGAATGGATGCGGCGTAGGGATCCCTTCGAGGCCGCCGAAGCCGCCCTTCGACAGGCTGCCGAGGCCCGCGGTTCCGACCCGGACGCTGTCGTTCCGGTGCCACGCACGGTCGCGGAAGCGGCGGATCCCATGGCGGCTGCCCGAGCCGCCCTGAACCGCGCCGCCGAGGCGCGCGGGCGCAGCGGCGCGCCCAACGCCGGCGCAGTGTCGGATCCAGTGGCTCCGCGAGCTCCCCGATCGGTCGACGAAGTCCTTGCGGAGGCTGCGGCAGCCCGTGCAATGGCCAAGAAGGGCTCGCGGGCGCAGGCCCGCGAGGATTCCGCGCGCGCCGAACTCGCGCGACTCAAGCGAGACGGATTCGGGCCTCGAAAGTCCGACTCCAACGACGATGGTGGCGACGACAAGCCGCCCAGCAAGGGACCTCGAAAGCGGCAGCTCTAGCTGGCTGCCGGTCGGCGGTGAACCCGGACCCGCATCGGATTCGTGAACCGGTATCCATCGAACACCCGCCCCGCCTCGAACGCCGCCCGGACCACGGGTCGATCGATGGCCTCGGCCGCAATCTCGTTGAAGGTGAGCCCGCTCATCCGGTCTCGAAAGGCGACGAAGGACTCGAAACGGAACTCGGTCGTGAACCACAGCTCCTCGACCGCTCCATACTCGTCCTGCGCCCGCGTCAGCGCATCCAACGCCTGAGCGCGAACGGCGGTCTCATCGTGAAAGGGCCGGATCAACTGGGAGAACTGACCGTGGATGTCAGGCTCGATGACCACCAATACCCCATCCGGCTTCAGAACCCGTCGCGCCTCTGACAGGGCGCGATCCATCAGGTCCGCCGGAATGTGATGCAGCGAACGCGAAAAGAGCACGACGTCGATCTCATCGGACCGGACCGGCAGTGCTTCGGCCCCGGCCTCCTCCAGACTGACGCCGTCTTGCGCGGGGGCCTCCCGATTCCTGGCTGCCTGAATCGGGTCGGGCTCGAATCCGCGGACCGTCGCGCCGAGCAAAGCGATTCCGAACGACAGACGGCCCGCTCCACATCCCACATCCAGGACCTGTTTCCCCGTCCAGTCCGAGAGCTCCGCGAGCACGTCGAGGTCGTCGCGAATCCCGAGATTGTTCTGCATGGACAATGATAGCGTCGCACCCATGGCCGGACCCGACAAGACCTTCAATCTGGACGATCCCGAGGGATCTCAGAGCGAAGGCGAGGCGACCCCTCCCCAGGCCGTGAGTCGAGAAGACGCCAATCGCTACCGCGAACAGGAGGCCATCGGCGAGGGCGGAATGGGCCGAATCGTCGCGGTCGAGGACCGTTTTCTCGGCAGGGTAGTCGCGCGAAAGGAGCTCTTGCCGGGTCCGGGAGGCACCCCGCCGGTCGCCCCTGCCGCCGGGCGTTTTCTGCGCGAAGCCCGGATCACTGCTCGCCTGGATCACCCGAACATCGTGCCGATCCACGAGATTGGACGGCGCAGCGACGGCACGCTCTACTACACGATGAAGCGGGTCCGCGGCAGCTCGCTGACCGAGGTCATCCAGACCTGCCAGACCCTGGAACAGCGGCTGGCGCTCCTCCCGCACTTCGTCGATCTCTGCAACGCCATCGCCTACGCACACAGCCAGGGCGTGCTGCATCGAGACATCAAGCCGCAGAACGTGATGGTCGGGGCCTTTGGCGAGACGCTGGTCCTCGATTGGGGCCTGGCCCGCGTCGACAGCGACGACCCCGAATTGCCGACGAGCCGCTCGGACCGCACGCTCCAGCAGCTCGCGGTCGGAATGACCATGGCCGGTTCTGTCATGGGAACTCCCGCTTACATGAGCCCCGAGCAGGCCAGCGGGCACCAGGACAAGATCGACGAGCGCTCCGATGTGTGGAGCCTGGGCATGGTGCTCTACGAAATCATCGCCGGACGAACGCCGTTCGAGGGTCTCGCCACAACGGCCGTCATCGCCAAGGTCGTCGAGGGAGAGGTCAAGCCGATCCAGGAAGTCGAACCCGGGGTTCCGCGAGATCTCGCCGCGGCGGTGAGCAAGGCATTGGCGCCCAACCGCGACGACCGCTACGCCGGCGCTTCCGATCTGTTGGACGACGTCGAATCCTGGCGCACCGGCGGGCTCGTAGGCGCACACTCCTACAGCTCGAAAGAGCAACTGGTCCGCCTGGTGGAGATCAACGGCGGCTACGTCCTGGCCGCGACCATCGCCACCGGCATCATCATCGGGGTGCTCGCAGGCGCCTACCGGGAGGTCTCCCAGGAACGAGACGTCGCGAGGGACGAACGGCAGATCGCCAAGACCGGCCAGCTCGTGGCGAGTGCGCGTGCCCACCAGCTCTCCGGGGACGCGACCGGCGCCGTCGCACTCCTTCGTGCGGCTGCGGAATTGGCGGCGGATTCACCCGATCCCACCGCGGTAGATCGCGACGCAATGCTCCGAATCGAGGGGCTGGGCGGACCGGGACGCTTCATAGGGGACGAAGAGCTCTTGCCCCTCGCGGTGGCCGCATCACCGGACGGCTTATACCTCGCCGCTGGCGGTGATCAGGGGCGCGTGACGATCTGGGAGGCGGCCACGGGAGCGCGGCTCTCCAGGCCGGTCGTCGGTGAAGGCTACATCATGGAAATGGCCTTTCTCCCGGATAGTTCCACGCTGATGGCGCACAGCCGCGATGAGCGTCTCGGAGCTATCGACCCTCAATCTGGCGAGCTCCTGGTGGAGTTCTCGGAGGTCGAAACCTTCAAGGTGGAGGCCTCCGGATCGACCCTGCTGGCGACCACTTCGGGACAGGTGCGACGCTGGCAACGGGGTGCGGTCCAGCCGATCGACATCCACGCGGCGCACCGGGCTCCTGTAGACGCCGTGGGCGCACTGCCCGATGGCGCGATCGTATCCATCGACGAGTCGGGGGCACTGATCATCGCCCGCCACGGAGAGCCGCAGGCACCGCTCCAAACCGGGTGCGAGCACCCCAGCGACTTCCATCTCAGCGCCGACGGTCGTCACGGAGCCGCCCATTGCGCAGATGGGAACGTTCAGGTCTGGAGCCTGCCGGATGGAGAGACGCTCCTGACGATCCCGGCAAAGACCGGCGAGGTCTACGACCTGTCTTTCTCCCCCAAAGGAGACCGCCTCGCGGTCGGAATCGGACGCGACGTGGTCATCCATGGCCTGGTCCCGCGCAGCGACCCGCTCTATCTGGCGGGCCACGGTCACTGGGTGGACGACGTCGAGTTTGTCGAGGGCGGAGCGTTGTTGGTCTCGGCGTCCTGGGACGGAACACTCCGGTGGTGGGACGCCGAAACCGGACTGAGTCTGAGGGAGATCTCCGGCGAATCGGGGCGCGTGCACATCGCCGCCTCGCCAGCGGGCATCGTCTCCGCCAGCGCTGGTCGGGTCGCCGTCTGGTCGGGTGGCCTCGGCCAGCTCAAGACGGCACGCTGGGGCCACGATGGTGCAGTGGCCGGAGTCTCTCTCTCTCCAGACGATCGGCTCATCGCCTCGGTCGCCCTGGACGGCACAGCAGCGATCCGAGAGCGATCCACCGGGCGTCTGGTGACCCGACCGCCCGCCCACGGCCACCAATCCCGCGCTGTCGTCTGGTCCCCCGACGGCGCCACCCTGATGACCGGAGCTGCCGACCGCAAGATCCACATCCTCAACCGCGATGGAGAGCTCCAGCACGAGCTCGAGCACGGCGCAATGGTTCTCGGAGCGCAGTTCACTCCAGACGGCAAGACACTGGTGGTCAACGGCGAGGGCGTCGCCACACTCTGGGACAGCGACACCTGGGAGCAGGTAGCGAGCCTCGGAGGCAATGGCGCTTGGGGCTGGCCCGATCTCTCCTTCGATGGTCGGTTACTCGCCTACCCTGGCCCCGACGGCTCCGTGTTGATCTGGAGCGTCTCCACCGGAAATCGGGTGACCACCATCCCCGCCATCGACGCGGCCATCGTGTTGTGCAGATTCGCCCCGAAGTCCAATCGCCTGTCGATCAGCTCCCGCGATGGAACGATCCGAACGTGGGACGTGGACGCCGACGAGTTGATCGCCGAGCGCAACCTCGGCGGGGGCATGACGCCCGTCGACTGGGTCCCCGATGGCAGTGGCCTCGCTGCCATCGCCGACAGCACCCGACTCCAGATACTCGATCCCGCCACTCTGGAGACCCGGTTCATAGACGACAGCCCAGGAAGCAGAATCGAGTCTTTCCCAGAGTTTTCTTCCAATGGCACCCGGCTGGCCGTAGCGACCGGAGACGGCACAATCCGCATCTGGAACGTCTCCGACTGGAGCCAGCTCCACGCGTTTGAAACCGAAGCCCAACCCGCAGCGGTGCAGTTCACCAGCGACGCCACCGAGCTGGTTGCCGGATACGCCGATGGCCAGATCCGGACCTGGTCCGTCACTGTGCACGACGACGATGTCTCGCAACGACTGGGAGCGGCCACAAACGTCCGGGTGTGCGAGAAGACGGCGGAACCCGTGGCCGTCATCCCCTACCCCGAGGCCGATTCCGTCTGGGCTCCGAAAGAGGCCTGTGCACCCGCGGAGGACGAGTGATCCTGGCCAGCCTCCTGGCCTGCGCGTCGGGCCTCGCGGTCGATGAACGGCTCGTTTCCTGGGATGAGAACCGCGAGGCTCTCACGGCGGCGTACCTCGAAAAGCACTGCGGCGACTGTTCGACGACGAACAAACCAACGGTCATCGTGCTCCACGGAACCGGGGCGGCATCGATGGACGCGCTGCACGCCCGCTTCGACGCCGCGGAGCTTCCCGCGGACAGACGAGACCTCGCGTGGGCCGGCACGGTCAATGTCTCCACCCATTTCGGAGTCGATCGCGACGGAACCATCACCCGATTCCTCGCAGACCATCGCGTCGGCCGCCACACCGTTGGCCTCAACCACACGTCGATAGGCATCGAAAACCTCGGAGATGGGCCGGAACACGACCTGACCGAGGCCCAGGTGGTCGCGAACGCCGCCCTGGTGCGGATCCTGGCCAAGGAACACCCGATAGCGTGGTTGGTTGGCCATCACGAGGCGCAGGCCATGGCGTGCGCCGACGTCTTCCGCGAGCTGGACCCGGACTACAGCACCTTCGCTCGGGATCCCGGAGATTCCTTTGTGCTCGCCGTGGAGAAGCAGGTCGCCAATCTGGGCCTGAAGCGCGCGACATGCCCGTAACATACTGACACTTTTGGCCATTCGAGCGGATGGCAGTACGATGTCGCCAATCACCTGAATCGGCACCCGAGGGGGCCCTTTGGCGGGTCGGTTATCATCCCACCCATACCGGGAGTGAGCATGGAAGAAGAAGAAGGCGGCGGCGGCGGGCGGGGGTGGATCATGTTTTTCCTGATCTTCGTGGTCGGAAACGGGATTCTCTATGCGACAACTGGAATCTTCCTGATTCCCCTCCCTCGAAAGTAGCGTGGCTCTGCGGGTTGGAGTTGCCCGCAGCGCGTGGCAGGCGGCCGGCCTCGCCGATCCATTGCTCGACACGCCCTGGTGGTGGGTCGCGGCAGTATTCGCCGGAATCGGGCCCTTGGCCCTTGGATATGCAACCGGTTCCTGGTGGCAACAGCCGCTCGGAGCCTTTTTGCTGTTCGTGCTCTTGTTGGCGGCCGTGCGCCGGGATCGCCCCTGGCTGGGTATGGGTGTGCTCGCCGTGGGTTTCGCCACGCACAATGCCCTCGCCATCGCCCTCGCATACACCGATCCTGTCGGGTCCTCCGCGGTCATGCCGGACGGAAGAACGTACTACGAGGCACAAGTGGTGTGGATCACGACCGGCGTGGACCCCGAGTACGACTGGATCAACTGGATCCCGGCCCACCTGCACCTGATCCTCGGCATCACCGTGCTGTGCATCACCTCGCTGGGCCTGCTGCCGCTGGTGCAAGGGCTCTACGAGGTCGATCTGATGAACTACTACGTCGGCAATCTGCTCGCGAACTCCGAGCAGCCGTTGACCGCGTTGTTCCTGGGCTGGCACCCTTGGTCAGCGGTTCGCGGACTGTGCTACATGGTGCTCGTCTACGAGGTCGCCTCCTGGTCACTCGAGCGTCTCACAGCCCGCAATCTGTCGACCCCCTCAGCCCGCCGGCGCCGGTGGGCCACCGCCCTGGCCCTTTTCGCCGCCGATGGCGTGATCAAATTGTTGGCATTGGACTATGTCCGCAATGGCCTGGCGGCCAACTTCACAGGAACGCCGTAATGAACATGACCAAAGAAGAATTCGCCCGAAACGCCGGTTTCATCCTCGGGACCGCCGGCACCTTCGTCCTATTGCAGACCTTCGGCCTCACCTACTGGCCCACGCTCATCGGCGCTGTCTGTGCCGGCATCGGAATGGGCTGGGTGTTCCAGACGCAGTTCAAGCAACTCGAGATGCGGAGCAAGGAGTAGTGCCCACAACCGCCATCGCTGTCGAGGGGTTGACCCATCGCTACGGCGACAAGGCGGTTCTCCACGACATCGCATTCAGCGTTCAGTGGGGAGAGATCTGTGGCTACCTCGGGCCCAATGGCGCGGGGAAGAGCACCACGCTCAAGACGGTCGTCGGCCTGCTCAAACCCAGTGAGGGCCGCATCCGCATCGACGGAAAGGACCCCGCAAGCGAGGATCTCGGGGCTCGTGAAGTCATCGGCTATGTCTCCCACGAGGGCGGCTTGTACCAGCTGCTCTCGGTTCGCGAGCACCTGACCCTGGTCGCCGATCTGCACGAGCTCGACGAGGATGCGTCCAAGACGCGGACCGACGAGCTGGTGGCGCTCTTCGAGATGGAGAAGTTCATCGACAAGCGCATCGACAGTCTCTCCCGAGGGCAGCGTCAGCGGGTCGCACTGTGCTGTGCCCTCATCCACAATCCGAAGGTGCTGCTGCTCGACGAACCGCTCACAGGCCTCGACGTGAGCGCAGCTCGAGCGTTGCGAAAGCTCCTTCGCGAGATGGCTGACGACGGTGCGGCGATCCTGTACTGCTCCCACATCCTCGACGTGGTGGAGCGGGTATGCGATCGCGCGATTATCCTTGCAGATGGCCGGATAGTCGCCGACGCGCCGACCTCCGAGCTGGTGGCTCAGGCCGAGGACAAGACCTTGGAGTCGGTCTTCCACGCCTTGACACGCACGGACAAGATCGAGGACCTCAAGGGCGCATTCGACTGATGCTCTCCGATGAAACGCTGCAGCGATTGGGGGTCCAACCGCGGCCCTTCAAGGCGCTGCTGCGGACGTTCGTCACCATGGACCTGCGGGGGCAATTCTACGCGCAGGCCACCAACGCCAAGCCCGGCGAGCTCATCTCGCCCCTGTTCTGGGTCGTCGGCCAGCTGCTGACCGTCTCGGTCCTGTTGTGCGCGGTGCTCCAGGGGCGGGTCGAGGCGTGGTTCTACGCCACATCGAACTTGTCGGTCACCGCCCTCTTCATGTTCAGCGCCATCGTCGTCGAGTTTCAGGAGGCCGCCTACGATCCGGCCGATGTGCAGGTTGTCGGCCACCGACCGGTCACCGCACGGACCTGGTCCTCTGCCCGCATTCTCAATCTGGGTCTGTATGTCGCCCTGATCGGGGTGGCGCTGACTCTCTTCCCGACGCTCATGGGACTGGGGCTCCGGGACACGGGCCCCTCCTGGCTTGTCCTCTATCCGTGGGCATCAGCGATAGTGGCCGTTGGTACGGCTTCTGGGGCGCTACTCCTCTACGCGGTCTCGGGCATAGGCGCGCCGGGCGAGAACCTGCGCCGCGTCGCCGCCTGGGTCCAGATCGTCGCGATACTGGGCCTCTTCTACGGTGGGCAGCTGATGCTCCGGAATGCCTCGGGCGGCCTCGAGCTGTTCGCAGCCAACCCACCGGCTTGGATTCATCAGCTTCCCACGGCATTTCTCGCGAACGACGTCGCATCTGGCGGATGGCTCTTTCTCGCTGCCGGAACGCTGATTTCCGGGGCCATGGCCTATGGCGCGCTCCTGGGATTGCGGCGGGCCTGGACCCGGGTGGCCCGGGTCGCCCCGGCCCAATCTCAGGTCGAGGTCAAGCCCGGCGCCGCCGATGCGATGCTCTCCGGCACCGCCTCCGGATCGATCTTCCCAAGCCGACACGAGGGCGCGATTTTCTGGCTCACCTTCACCATGCTCTCCCGGGACGGCGAGCTGAAGTCACGGAATCTGCCCGCATTGGCGATGGCTGCGTCGGCGGCGATACTCGGCCCCTTGATCGGTCAATATGCGGACCCCATGGCCGGGCACAGCACCGACGCCGTGTTGCCGATCGCCACGATGGTCCTCCTGGTGACGGCAATCCCGACGCTGCTGAACAACCTGTCCTTCAGCCGCGACCACGAGGCGGTCTGGAGGCTGCGACCACGCTGGGGCGCCAAGGCTGCCCGCGCCGTCCAGACCGCCGTGCACGCCCGCATCTTCGTTCCGCTCCTGCTGGCCCACGGCGTGTTGCTCTTCGCGATGTGGAGAGACCCGATTGGCGCCATCGCCTACACGGTCATCGCCTTCTTGATCCTGGACCTCGTGATGCGCCTGGTGAGCAGAACCCTGCTCGGCTCGCCCATATTGCGGCGACCTGCCGCGCGCGGAGCCACTGTTGGGTCGATCTCGACAGTGGCTGCCGGAGTCAGTGCACTCGCGAGCGTGCTCGGCGGCGTCTGGTTCTATGTGGCCCCCTACCCCGCCTTGTTGGGGGGTTTCGCGCTCCTGCTCTTCGTCGCCGCCCAGTCGGTCCGCACTGGTGGAGCGCGCCCATGAGCGATTGGAAGAAGAAGCTCCGCAGTCCCCTGGGGCAGGTTCAACTCCTCGGCGCCACCCTCCTGGGAGCTACGATCTTCGCCGGCTTTCTCGCCACCCAGCAGGGTTGGTTCGAGTCCTGGATCCGCGAAAAGCCGCCGGTCACCAGCGCGGCGACCGAGCGTCTCGCTAACGACATCGAGGCCGGCAAGGAGCTGCCCATCGATGTCGCCGACCTGGAGAAGCTGTACGGAATGTGGCTGGTTGCCGACGCACTACCCACGGCAAAGGTGGCGATGGTCCTCACCACCGACGATCCCGACTGGTTCCACGATCGCGTCGAGCGCACACTGCTCGCGGGAACCCCCGCCCAGCGCATCCGAGCCCTGGAGCTCATCCAGACGAGCCGAGACCCGGAGTTGATCCCGGTGCTCGAACGGTCGCTGGCTCGCTACCAGACCATCGGACCCGAAGAGGTCATCGATCCCTGTCGTCACACCCTCAGCGTCGTCGGCGGCCGCTGATCCGCGCCGCTCGTACCCAGACTTTGACCTGGGGTAGCCGAGGCGGGTCCTCCATGTCGCGCGCCAGAATCTGCCACAAGGCCTCGGCATCGGCGCCAGCCAGATCCGCAATCGACATCACCTGGTGCTCCATCAGCGAAGCCGCCATCTCGGTGCCCATTCCCTTGTGAAGGGCGAGGTTGGCGTGGGCATATGCCGCGTCAAAGCCCTCACCACCAGCCTCCACATACCGAACCAGCTGCTCGGGAGAGTGCACACGCTGCCGCTCGAGCTCGGCGACATCGACGGCGCCGATACCATCGAGATTCGCCAGGAGAGGCCGGCGTGCCTGAACGATGGGGTCGAGGGTCAGGACGTTGGTGAGCGCGCTGAACACCAGGACCGAGACAAAGAGCCGTCCGTTGTTCACCGAACCCGTGGTGTCGGCCTCCTCCCAATGACGTCCACCGCGCGCCCAGTGGCAGAACAGCGAATAGGCGGCGAAGGCCTCGAGCGCGAGAACCGGGAAGCCCACGAAGCCCAACAGCGGCATCTCGAAGAGCTTCCACTCCTCGAAGCCCGGCACGGTGTAGATCCACTTGGCCCGCGCCCAGTAGTTCAGCCCCTCCCAGATGCCCCCGGCAAGTACGCCTCCAGCGAGTAGACGCAGTATCCTGGCCGGCTTTCCCGCCTCAAGGTCTGCGAGGAGCGACGGGGCGCCGACGCGCCGGTTGACGACCTCCGGCACACCCAGCGTCGCGCCCCAGACCATCCAGAACGCGTAGGTGGGCGTGACCAACGGCAGGGTAACGCAGGCGACTCCAAACAGGAATAGAACGCTTTCCACCCCGAGATTCACCGACAACGGCCTCCAACGCACGCCCTCGAACCAACCGAGGGCCTTGAACAACTCGGCACCGAAGAAGCACGCCGGCAGCACCGTCGCGAACGCGGCAAAGGCAAAGAGCCCCTGGACGAGCTCGCTGTGGGGCAGGAACACGTAGTACCAGTTCTCCAGACGCAGGTTGTAGGCCTCGAACAGGCACCAGTACGGCACGGACCAGAAGAGCATCGCCCCCAGCTCTCGCCGTCGACCGCTTGCGAAGGAGTGGCCCTGGAGTGCGTAGATCACCGCGTCGAGGACGAGTAGAAAGCCCACCCAGGCGAACAGAAACCAGAGCGTGTTCCAGAACGGAACGTCGGTCGCCAACAGCCACGCGCCGACACCGATGACCCCCGCGCCGACCAGGCCCCACCAGGGGAGCCTCCCACTACTCCGGCCGATGATATCGACCTCCGCCCTGCGCTTCGCTCCGGTTCGCGTTTGGAATCCATTCAGAGTCGAAACTCAAGACGGGCGGCGCAAGCGCCTCAATTCCCGTCTCGAGCTCCGACCATGAACGGATTCTATTCATTTATCTGATATACTACTTTAAGTAAGAACTTGACATGGCAACACGGAGATGAAGATGTCGCAGAACGAACCGCAGATCACAGCTATCGCCTCGTATTTCGCCCGTCGTATTCCCAGCGAGGATACCGAGCACGCCGCGGCCACGGAAGCCTGGCGCAAGACGCTGAGGCACGCGCGCTCCAACGGTCAGATCGACGAGATCGCCGAAAAGATCGCCGCGGAAGCCCCTGAAGACCGGATGCTCCAGGCGACCTGCGCCGAGGTGGCACGCTAAGTCACGCCAGGTCCCAATCTGGGACATCGAAATCACCGCCCTTCGCCTTAGCGTGGGAGCAGGAGGCCAATCGTGTTCCTGCTCATCCTCGCACTCGCACCACCGGCATCGGCGTGTGGCGGTTTTTTCTGCTCGGCCGCCGCCCCCATCGACCAGGCGGCCGAAGAGATCGTCTTCGCTATGGACGAGGACGAAGGCATCGTCGAGATGCACATCGACATCTCCTACGAAGGTCGCTCGGAGGACTTTGCGTGGATCCTCCCGGTCCCCGAGGAACCCGAGCTCTTCGTGTCGTCGACGCTCATGTTCAATGCGCTGTCCGCGGCAACGGTCCCGACGTTCACCCTGACGTATCGGGAGGATGGCCGGTGCTCGCAGCCGAGCCGTTCGAGTTGGGGTTGCGCGACCGAGTACAGCATCGCCTCACCGAACGTTCAGGGAATCGCCAATCCAGGCGGAGTGGATGTCGTCGACACCGAACGCATCGGCCCGTACGACACCGTCACGTTGCGCGCGGACTCGACGACCGAGCTGATGAGCTGGCTCGTGGACAACGAATACGACCTGCCCCAGGACCTGGAGCCACTATTAACCCAGTACATCGCCGAGGATTCGCATTTTGTGGCCATGCGCATGGCCGCTGGGACAGCGATCGGCGATATTGAGCCCATTGGCCTTCGCTACGCCGCGGACGCCCTCGCGATTCCGATCCAGCTCACCGCCGTGGCCGCCGCCGATGACATGCCGCTGCGCGTCTACGTGCTCGGGCGCCACCGAGCGGTGCCAGAGAGCTACTTGCACGTTCAAATCAACGAGGCCGCCGTCGATTGGAGAACGGGCGGGGGCAACTACGCCGACATCCTCGGGGAGGCCATCGACGAGGCCGGCGGTCTCGCCTTCGTTACCGAATACGCAGGTACGTCCGAGAACGTCATCGCGTCCGCCGATTCGATCCTGGCCGATTTGATCGCCGACTTCCCGTATCTGACACGCCTGACGACAGAGTTGTCGGCGGGGGAAATGAGCTTGGACCCCACCTTCGTCTTCAACCGCGACCTGCCTGACGTCGCCAAAGATCACGTCGCAGAGCGGGTCATGGACTGCGACACCGAGGACAATCTGCAGCACATCGAGCTGTCAGACGGTCGGTTCATCTACCTCGGGGGCAACCCCAACCTCGGAAACCCGTCCGACGGGTTGCTCGAGGACCTCCAGGACATTCCGGCGCTGGTCGTCGAAGACACCTCGGACCCGGAAAAACCCGTCGTCATCGCCGACTTCTGGGACGACGCCCTGGATGCTCTGGACCAACACAGCAGACCTTACGAGCCCAAAGGCCAATGCAGCTGCGCCACCACCGTCCCCATGCCGCTATCGATGGCGTATCTTTGGCTGCTGGTGGTGTTTGTTCGGCGCCGCCGCCACTAGCTTCTGGGCGCGACCAATGAGATCGTGAGCACGACCTTGTCCTGAACCAGGTCGTCGGCCTTGCCTTTGTACATCACTTCGAAGTCCTTGCGGTCGATGGAGAACTCGGTGTCGGCCGAGACCTTGCCATCGGCGACGGCGAGGGTCGCCGGAAAGGTGATCTGCTTGGTCTTTCCCCGAATCTCGATGTTGCCAGTCACCGTGTGGGTCCGGCCCTCGACATCTGATCCCGAGGCAATGCTCGTCGACTGGAAGGTCGCCTGCGGGTGCTTTTCAGCCCACAGGAAGTCCTCGTCCTTCAGATGCGAAGTGAGTCGATCGTGGGGGGATGTGAGCGAATCGACCTCGATGACGAAGGAGACGGCACTGACTACGCCGTCGTCTACTGTGACCTCGCCGCCGAACTCGTGGAAGATCAGTGGAAAGGCCTTGGTCACCTTGGCGCCAAGAGCCTGCACTTTCGACGCCGATAAATCGACGGCCCAGGTGTTTCCTGCGGCGACGTTCTCAACTGATTCGACTGGAACGTCCTCGACGATCGCCGCCGCCTTGTCCTTGCCGACGTCTTCGATACAAGCGGTGAGAATCAACAGGGGAATCAACGCGGTCATGGGCCACTCCGAGTAGACCGCCGAATCTAGGCAAGCACCTGGAAACGACAAGGCGAGGCGACAAAGCCTGACACTCTGGAGACGCAGCGCCTAGAAGCTGGACTCCCAGCGGTCCTCTTTCGAGCGCCAGGTCCATCGCGTCGCCGCGTCGCTGCCGACCGTGATGGACTGCGCACCGGTCTCGTCTCCGGACTTCATCTCCACATTGTGCTCGCCATAGTCCAGTTTCAGGACCAGGGGCGCGTCACCGGCGCTCTTTCCATCGACGGAAATGGTAGCGCCGACCGGGATGGAGACGAAGGTCACCGTGGCCTGTGCCTTCTCGTCGTGCATCCGCTTGCGACACTCCTCCTCGCTGCCCGCGGCGGAAGCGCACAGCTCGAGGGCCTCGGTGCTGTCCTTGCCCAGCTGCACCCGGTTATTGAGCCACTCCACCGAGCGATTTCGGGCCACTACCCTCCGCTTTTCGCTCTTTGCCGACGCCTCGAAACGACTATAGGCGACCTTGGCTCCCACCTCGAGCATCTGATCGACGCGCTTGACGTAGTCGACGCCGCGCCAGCTCTGTTTTCGCTCGAGGGCCTTGTCGACCCAGGCCAGGATCTCCTCACGCTGGCTGTCGTTGCCGGTCTCGGTCGCGTACAGATGTAGCGTCCACTTATAGAGCATATCGGCGTCCGAACGGTCGATCTCCTCGAAGAAGTAGCGCTGCTCTGACTCGTAGGACGCGCACCCGCCACCGCTGTCACACCGAGCGGTGGCGTCGACCAGCAGCACCCGCCCCAGCTTGGCTCGGTCGGTCTGACTCTCCGAGACGTCCCGGACCGCCTTCGACAGGCATGCCCGTTGGCCGGCGGTCAACCTGCCTAGCAGGGCCGACGGCTCCAAGGCGAGCGGATCGCCGCAATCGGTTGGGACCTGCGCGTCCTCATTTCCGGCCTCGATGGGATCGACCTCGGCGACACCATCGTCGCCCGGCTGCTTTGGTTCTGACGGCTTGGCGTCAGTTGTCGCCACTTGCGAATCGTCGTCGTCGTCTCCGGCCGGGACGATATTGGCGCCGTCTCGTTCGACGACGGCGACCGGGTCCTCGTCCGATCCACCGAGCGATATCGCCGCGAGGGTTCCCCCTCCTACCACCGCAGCGCCAATGACGCCGATGAGCAAGAGAACAGCTAGAGCACCGACAATCAGGAACGTCCGACCCCCAGATGCCTCTGCCGGCGGCGGTGGCGGAACCAACGGAGCCCGTTCGCGGTCCTTCTGGGCTGGCGTCTGTGCAGCATCCTCGGGCACAACCTCCGGGTCTGGCTCCGAGAGCGCTGTCAACGACGCGGTCGCGGCGGCCTCACGCGGGATTTCGGGCATCTCGACAGTGGTGTTGTCTCTGCCGGTGAGCACATTGGTCGACAGGCTCGTCTCGGTAATGGTCCGCCCCGACAACGTACCCTCGTCTGCGTGGCCGGTTGGCCACGGGTGACGCCGGCACCAGCGGCTCAGGTTCTTGCCCTCCACCTCGTCGGCCAGGTCCTCGCACCGGACGCCGAGGGAGTCGAGTGGTGGGCGGCCATCGGGCTCGAAGGACAACATCTCCTTGAGAAGTTCGATGACCTCGGGATGGGCATTCTGTACGAGGAAGAAGCGCTCTTCGAGTTGGGCGTCGTGTTTCTCCGGCAACATCGCCAACGCGAACAGCTCCCGGACTTCCATCTCCTCGTGGAGCCGCTGACCCGCGATGGCCTCGAAGAGCACACAGCCGAGGGAGTACACGTCGGATGCCGTGGTGTCTCCGGAGTGATCGAAGCGCTCCGGCGCCATGTACGGGAAGCTCCCGATGACCGCGTTGGTCTGGGTCTTGGCCTCCCGGTCGAAGCCGGTGGCCTTGGCGATGCCAAAGTCGAGAAGCTTCACTTCGCCGTGCTTTCCGACGCGAATGTTGGACGGCTTGATGTCCCGGTGCAGCAAGTTGAGTGCCTCGCCGTCTGGGCCCACCTGGCTGTAGGCGGCGTTGAGCGCATCGGCGACCTTGCCGAGCACGTTGAGGACCGCCGGCATCGTGATGGGGTCGTCGCCGGTCACGCACTGGTCGAGGTCGGCGCCGTCGACGAACTCAGTCACGAGGGTCACGCGCTCCTCGAGGAGAACGAGATCGTGGATCCGGAGGATCGAAGGGTGGTTCAAGAGGCCCAGCAGCTTGGCTTCGTCCTTGAGCCTCTGAACCGCCTGGCTGCGCGGATCCAAGCCTTGATGCAGAACTTTGAGGGCCACCTCTGAGCGCACACCGCCGGCACTGACCATGCTCGCCAGGTAGACCTCACCGAAGCCTCCCGCGCCGAGACATCGCTGCACTTCGAACCGGCGACGATCGCTGCTGGGCTGGCTCAATGATCCTCCGCGGGCAGCGTAACAAATCCCCGCTTGCGTGCTATCTTCACCGGCCGATGGCCGCCTTGATCCTCGCACTGCTGACAGCCCCGGCCAACGCCGACGATTGTGCAGATCCGATCGGCGTCATCCAATCTGCCGAGGTCGACGCCGTCAACTTCTACCTCAATGACGCCGAGACCGGCCTGGCGAAGGCGGTCGACGCCATCGGCTGCTCGGACAAGGTGGACGCCGAGACCGTGGCGCGGCTGTGGCAGACCCGCGGCATGGTGCACATGCTCAAGGAGGACGACGCCGAGGCCCTCCGCGCATTCGCCGCCAGCAAGCGAGCGGATGCGTCGGTCTGGAACGAGGACTACGGCGACAAGGCCAAAGAACTCTGGTCGGCGGCCGCCAGCGAAAGCGGAGAGCCCCTCGAGCTGGGACTGCGCGGCGTTTCAGAGGGCGACTGGGTGCTCCTCGATGGCCACGAATCCAGCTCCGAATTGGACCTCACGCCCGGCTTGTACCTGTTGCAGGTCGGCCACGCGGATGCCGCCCGTTTCGCGAGAGTCGTCGAGATCTCCGGCAGCGACGACCTGGTCGTCTCCGTGCCAGGCCGCGATGGCCAGACCATGGCAATGGCCGACACCCAAGTCGCCGCGAAGGCCCGTTCCGGCCCCAGGCTCGCACCGCTGGTCGGCGCAGGTGTCGCGGCCATCGTCGCCGGCGGCGCGACATTCATGGCCTCCCAAGAGCGCAAAGCGTTCTTCGAAGGAGGGCAATTCAATGCGGCCGAATCGGCCGCCCACTATCGAAAGACGAACACCTACACCATCATCGGCATCGGTGCCGGGGCCGCCTCGGTCGGATTGGTGACGGTTTCAATCGCTTTCTGAGCGGAGACGAAAATGCATGGCTCTGTCGTTGTAATCCTGGCACTCGCGGGCTGTTCCATCAGCACCGAGGACGCGCTGCAGACAGCGTATGACAAGGGCTATCAGGACGCCCAGAAGGACCTCCAGGCGCAGCTCGACACTCTCCAGGGACAGGTCGACGCCGTCACCGAGAGCCTCGATCTGACGGACATCGAGACCTACGCGGCGGAAATCGCCGACCTCCAGGCCCGGGCCGACATTGCCGAACCGGCGATTCAGACCCTCCAGGCCGAGATGACAACGGCTCAGGCGGACATCACGGTCAATGGGACGGGTTTGTTGGCCGCGACCGCTCTGATCGGCGTCAACGCCGACGACATCACCGACAATATCGTGGGCATCTCCGCGAACGGCGGCGATATCAGCACGCTTCAAGGCCAGATGGCGACTGCGCTGGGGGACATCAGCACCAACGCGGCCGCCCTGACCGCCGTCCCGACTCTGGTGGACTCTTCCCAGATCATCAATGTTCCCGGCGACTTCCTCACGGTTCAGAATGCCATCGCCTCCCTGGACGACACCCGCATCGGCGCCGGGGGACTGGTGACCATCAACGTCGGTACGGGCCTGCATCCCCAAGCCAGCTCGATGATCATCGAGCATCCAGACGCCGCCCGGATCGAGCTCGTTGGAGATCTGGTCAACCCGTCATCGACGGTCCTGCAATTCGGGGCCAGCGACGGGGTCGTAGTCGTCGGCAATACGTCTCTCGGACTGCTCGCTGGATTCACCATCCGCGGCGACAACAGCACTGGCGGACTGGTGGGACTGGTCGCCAGCGGCGGGTCCCACGCAACGGTCGATTCCCTGGAGATCAGCGGGTTCAAGGGAGGCGGAGTCAGTGCCGAGACCAACTCCAGCATCGCATCGAGCAACCTGAGTGTGACCGTCCTGGACTGTGGAAGCGCCTTCGAGGCCGGCTCGTATGGCGTGCGCGCCGCATCCGGCTCGTCGACTCACCTTCCAGGGGTCTCTGTCTCGGGCTGTGAGGATGGAGGGCTGGCCACCGACGGCGGCATCCTGAGTGTGGAAGACGGCCTGTTCACTGGCAACAACATGGGTGTGCGTTCCACATTTGGTGGCGTCGCTGTCGTCACAGATGCCAGCGCGACGGGGAACGCGAGTCATGGATTCTATGCCATAAACGCCGGGACCATCTTGGGAAGCAACGCCACATCGTCGACCAATGGCTCGACCGGTTTTACCGCCAACTACATGTCTACGGTGCAACTGTTCGGCTTGAACCACACCGGCAACTTCGCGGCCAACTCACCCGTTGGCGAGGGAAGCAACAACTCCTTCGGCGCGGAGTAGTCGATGAAACCGATGGAGATCCGGGCCAGCTGCACCCGGTCCGTGACCCGCCACCCGGTGCGCTCGCTGTCCGAGAGGCTCGCCGATCTGATCGCGGACATCGGCGACGACGAAACCAGCGACATGTACGGGCAGGGTCCCCTCATCAACGACTTCGAGGCCCACGTCGCCGAGCTGCTGGGAAAGGACGCCGCGGTCTTCATGCCCAGCGGCACGATGGCCCAACAGATTGCCCTGCGGATCTGGTGCGATGGAGCCGGCATCGGGCGGGTCGGATACCACCCCACATCCCACCTCCACCTGCACGAACAACAGGCCCTGGCGGAGCTGCATCGGCTCGAAATCACGCTGCTGGGAGACGCCGAACGCCCCCTCACCGCAGACGACTTTGACGCCCCGGAGCTCGGAGCGGTTCTGATCGAGCTTCCCCAGCGAGAGCTCGGTGGAATCCTCCCGGAATGGCAGGCACTCGAAGCCCTGGTAGCCGCCGCCCGCAGTCGCGCCGCCGCCGTGCACCTCGACGGCGCCAGGCTCTGGGAGGCCGCACCCTTCTACGATCGGCCCGTTGCCGACATCGCAGCACTGTTCGACTCCGTGTACGTGTCCTTCTACAAGGGCCTCGGCGGGGTCACCGGTGCGATTCTGGCCGGCCCCGAAGACCACATTGCCGAGGCGAAGATCTGGCAGCGACGACACGGCGGAAACCTGCACGCGCTGTGGCCATACGTCGTGTCTGCCCGCCGCTGTCTGAAGCTCCGGCTCGAGCGTATGCCGGCCTATGTCGCCCGGATGCGGGCCTTTGCGGACGCGGTGCGAGACCTCGATGGCATGGACGTCACGCCCGACCCTCCACACACGAACATGGCCCACATCCGGCTCCGTGGGGATCTGGGGGCTCTGACGCAGGCGTCCCTCGACGTGAGTGGCGAGACGGGGATCTGGGTCGGGCAGCGGTTCCGCGAGGGCGGCTTGTTCGAGCTCTCCGTCGGCGACGCGTCTCTGGAGGTCGAACCCGACGAATTCCGGGCGCTCTACGCCGATATCCTTCGCAGAGCGAATTGACTCCGGACACCCCCGGACACGTCCGGACAGGACCAACGATCGGTGCCTGACTACCCTTCTTCCAAAGGAGGATGGACCCGATGGCCACCACATCAAACCGCTACTTTCCGTCGTTCGCGATCGGCATTCTGGTCGCCTGCGCACCTCAGGGCGACCTCGTCGACACCGACTACCCCCTCGCCGACACCGAGGTCGGGGACACCGACACCGACACCGACGCGGATACCGACAGCGACACCGATGCCGACACCGACACCGACACAACCGATACCGACACGACAGACACCGACCAACCCTGTGATCCGGCCAACTTCGCGCCAGCCGGCCCCGGGCAGTTCGACTCGCGCTGGCTCGGCCTGATCAACAACGGCAACAACCCCTGTCCGGTTGCCGACCAGGGCTGGTCGACGAACAAACTGTTCCCCGGTGTGGGTGGCGAACTGGGGCGCTACTGCATCTACGAGTGGAACCCGCCGGTCGACCCGGAGCTGTGCGGACTGCCCTATGCGGGCCTGCATCCGCCCTGGGACTGGCTGGAGCGAGATCAGCTCTTCTAGCGCCGCGGAATCGGATAGATCTCGTGGACCGTGTTCCTCCAACTCTCCGCCTGCACACTGAACCTCGTCGACGGTTCAATCGCGGGCGAGAGATCCGGGAAGCTCACCCCCCGAGAGCTGCTCCTGATTCGCTACCTGGCTGACCGTGCCGGGCTTGATGTCACGCGGGACGAACTCCTGCACACCGCATTTGGATACCGAGAGGGCACCGTGTCGCGAGCCGTGGACAAGACCATGTTCAGCCTGCGCCAGAAGGTCGAAGTAGACAGTAGATCGCCGGAGTTCCTGCTCACCGTCGACGGCGGCTATTGCTTTCGACCGGCGGCGTCTTCGAGTCCGGTCCCCGGCGAATTCGACGCCTTTATAGGCCGTAAATCCGAGCTGGACGTCCTGGTGGCGACCCTCTCGGAGCCCGGGCTGTGCAGTCTTGTGGGCCCCGGCGGCGTGGGCAAGACGCGGCTCGCGTTCCGGGCGGCGGCAATGGACAGCCGCGAGGTCGTGGTCTGCGAACTGGCCGCCGCGACCGGACGCGAGGGGCTGATCCGCGCGGTCGCGAGCTCCGTGGGAGCCAAGCTCGACAGCACCGATCAGATCGCCGGCGCCCTCGCCTCTCGGGGTCGCGTGTTGGTGCTGCTCGACAATTTCGAACACCTCGTCGACTGCGCTCAAGTGGTGCACGACTGGCGTATAGCTGCTCCAAACATCACTTTCCTGGTCACCAGCCGGCAGGCACTCGAGCTGGTCGGAGAACGGGTGGTCCGCCTGGAGACACTGGGGCTGGACAGCGCCGCCGAACTGCTGAGGGTCCGCGCATCCGAGCGCGGTCACCCCATCGCGGACGAGGTCGACGTCCGGGAGCTCGCCCAGAGATTGGACGCCCTGCCCCTCGCACTCGAGCTCGCCGCTGTACGCATGTCGGTCTTCACCCCCGCCGACCTGCTCGCGCGTATCGACCAGCGCCTGACCCTGCTGCGCAGCAACGCCCACCACGTGCCCGATCGCCACGCAACCCTGGGCGCCGCCGTCGACTGGTCGTGGGAACTCCTGGACGGCGAGCAGCAAACCGCCCTCGCCGAGCTGTCGGTCTTCGCCGGGGAGTTCCGGTTGGAGGCGGCAGAAGCCGTGCTGTCCACTGCCGACCGCGGCCGCGACGCCATCGCCGTCTTCGGTGAGCTCATCGACCGGTCCCTGGTGCAACGACGCAGCCAGACCGCGCGCAACGACTCCCTCCGCTTCCGCCTGCTGGAGGGTGTGCGCGACTACGCCGCGGCGCGGCTGGACGCCTTGCACCCCCAGTCCCGCATCGATGCCGAACTCCGGCATGGCGCCTTCTTCGCAAAGATCGCCACGTCCGAACGAGCCGTCGACCAGGTGCTGGCCATCCGCGACATCGACGACATGGAGGCGGCCTACCGCCGGGCCCGCGACCGCGGAGACATGGAGACCGCCCTCGACCTGGGCCAGATGCTCATCGACTGCTTCACCCGTCTCGGCTCGACCCATGCGCTCGCGGCGATGATTCGCGAGCTCCTGCGCTTCGACGGCCTCGACTCCGGCCGGACCGCAAACCTGCACCGCGGTGCCGCAAGAGCCGCCTTCGACCTGGGAGACGAGGCCGAGGGGCTCCGGCACGCCCACGCCTGCATCCTCGCCGCCCGCGACGCTCAGCGGCCCGATCTCGAGGCCGATGGGGTTCACTGGCTGGGTCTGGTGGCCCGCTACAAAGACCGGTGGGACGAGGCACTGGAGCACTACCGAGAGGTCTCGAGGCTGGCTCGCCTCGCCGGCGATGCCTTCATGGAGGCCTCAAACCTCCTCAACATGCTGGACGTGCACCGGCTTCAGGGCCAATCGATCCAGGCTGCCGACTGCGCCAGAGAGGCGGCGAAGCTGTACGAGAACTCCGACAACCCCTGGGGTGCAGCGCGAGCGCTCCTGGGCCTGACCGTGATCCTCACCGACCAGCTCGCCCTCGACGATGCGGATGAGGCCCTGGACAAATGCGCGAGCCTGACCGCCGATGCCCCGGATCGTAAGATGGAGATCGTCATCTCGATCCGCAGGGCACAGCTGGCCAATGCCCGGGCAGACTACGATCTCGCCATCCGCCACTACGACGATGCGACCGCGCTCTGCGAGGAGATGGGTGTGACCGACTGGGAGCGCATGTCCCTGTTGCGGGGGGTAGCTCGAATCCACATCTACAGGGGTGACTACGTAGCCGCGCGGGTAGCGGCGGCAGTGGCCCTGAAGCTCGCACAGACCGTGCAGTCGGAGCGGTCCGTCGCCCAGCTCGAGGGCAAGCTGGTGGCCATCGACGCCCTCGAAGGCAAGGGCGATCTCGAAGCACTCGAGCGGGTCATCGAAGCGCACCGACGGCACGACGACCACCGGTCGGTGCTCCAGTTGCTGTGTTTCCAGGCCGAGGTTCAGGCGCGGAGCGATCGGTCGGCGGCAGAGGCGACGCTCCGAGAGGCCGAGGCCCTGGTCTCGCGCCAGGATCTGCCTCCGCTGGCGCGGGTGGGGATCACGCGGACCCGCGGGGCGATTCAGGCCCAGTTCATCTAGCACCTCAATACGACTCGATCGCACCCATGTCGTAGCCCAGTCCCTGCGGACGCAAGACGCCGCCGTAGTCAGCCGTCACCCCAAAGGCAGCGGCGTTCTGGCCGGCGTCGATGCACGACGAGCCCCACACCAGCGAGAAGTCCACCGGCCCGGTGAAGATCGGGTCGATAGCGATGTTCCCATCCGATCCAATCGGGTCCGGGCTCGCGTTGTACATGCCGAACTGGGCACCGAAGACATCGTTGTTCTCGAACGTCAGCGCCCCCAGCGAGCTCGTGCTGTAGAAGCGGATGTCGTAGGTCGCCGCGTTGTAGAAGATGTTGTTGATCACCGCGGTGGTCGGCAGGTTGAACGTCTGCATTCCCGCGTAGCCCGACCGGATGATGGTGTTGTTCGCGACAGCGCCGCTGGTCGCATCGTAGAGGTAGATGCTCACCCCCTCGTTGTCTACGAACACGTTGTTGCTCACCAACGGATCGCTGTCGTCGACGTGCACGCCGCCGGTCTCGCTGTTGGTGGTGTTCGAGTCGAACCAGTTGGCGTCGAGGGTCGGACTGCCGCCGACGATTGAGATCGCTCCGCCTTCGTCGTTGGCGTGGTTGCCGATGAACGACGAGGTCGAGATCACCGCGTCCGAGGACACCAGGCGCACGCCCCCGCCATCGGCAGTGGCGATGTTGCCGTCGAAGAGGCAGTCGAAGACCGTCGGATCCGAGGAATCCACATACAGACCGGCCCCGTTGGACTCGCTTCCGCCGGTGATGGTGACACCGGAGAGCTCGGCCGCCGACGATTGGCCGCCCTCGATGCGCACGATGCTCTCGCCGATGGACGAGGTGAGCTCGGTGACCGCGGCGCCGCCCGTTGAGGAGATCTGCCAGTCGGTGCCGCCGTAGCGCACATTCTCGTCGTAGGAGCCGGGCTCGAGGCGGATGTCGGTGCAGCCGTCTCCGAAGGTCATGGCGTAGGCGATGGTCGGATAGGGATTGCCAACGCTGCCGTCTCCACCCGGAACCGCAGTTGGATCGACGTAAATCGGGCAGCCGGTCGCGCAGTAGGCCCCTCCCGCCGGGCATCCCGGAGGCGCTCCGAAGGGCTCGTAGGCGCCGACATCCCACGTGGCGCCCAGGGGTCGGACGGCGCCGTCGTAGTCCCAGTCGAGGGCGAGTACACCTGGATCAGTGCCCCCATCGATGCAGCGGCTTCCCCACATCAGCGAATAGTCGCCGCCGCCCACGAACTGCGGGTCGACGGAGAAGTTGCCGTCGTTGCCGATGGGGTCGGGGCTGGCGTTGTACATGCCGAACTGGGCGCCGAAAACGTTGTTGTTCTCGAAAGTCAGCGCGCCCAGGGAGCTGGTGCTGTAGAAGCGGATGTCGTAGGTGTCGGCGTCGTAGAAGATGTTGTTGATGACCGCCGTGTCCGGCAGGTTGAACGTCTGCATTCCCGCGTATCCGGCCCGTACCAGGGTGTTGTTGGCCACCAGTCCGCCGGTGTTGTCGTACAGGTAGATGCCCACCCCTTCGTTGTCGACGATCACGTTGTTGACGATGACGGGGTCGCTGTCGTCCACGTGTACGCCGCCGGTCTCGCTGTTGGTGGTGTTGGATTCGATCCAGTTGCCGTCGAGGGTGGGTGCACCGTTGACGATGGAGATGGCCCCGCCCTCGTCGTTGGCGTGGTTGTTGGTGAAGCTGTTGTTGGCGAGCAGCGAGTCCGAGCCCTGGAGTCGGATGGCGCCGCCGTCCGCCGTAGCGTTGTTCCCGTCGAAGATGCAGCCAGTGACCGTCGGATCGGCGTTGTTCACGAACAAACCAGCGCCGTTGCTCTCGGCTCCTCCGGAGATGGTGAGGTCGACCAGGGTCGCCGCGGCGGTCTGCCCGCCCTCGATGCGAACCACGCTCTCGCCGATGGACGAGCTGAGGGTGGTTGTCGCGGCACCACTGGTGGACGAGATCTGCCAGTCCGTCGCCCCGTAGGAGATGTTCTCGTCGTAGGTGCCGGGCTCGAGGCGGATGTCGGTGCATCCGTTCCCGAAGGTCATCGCGTATCCTACGGATGGGTAGGGGGTTCCAACGGATCCATCTCCTCCGGGAAACGCGGTCGCGTCGACGTAGACCGGGCAACCCGACGCGCAGTAGGTCCCGCCGTTGGGGCAGGACGGATCCTCTCCGAAGGGCTCGAAGGCGCCGATATCCCAGGTCACCCCTAGTGGACGCGCTTCATTGTTGTAGTCGGTCGGCAGGGCGAGCAGACCCGGGTCGCGGCCGCCGTCGATGCACCGACTCCCCCACTGCAGGGAGTAGTCGCTGCCACCCACGAACTGCGGGTCGGTGGACATGTTCCCGTCGTTGCCGATGGGGTCTGGCGAGGCGTTGTACATGCCGAACTGAGCGCCGTAGATGTCGTTGTTCTCGAAGGTCAGCGCGCCGAGCGAGCTGGTGCTGTAGAAGCGAATGTCGTAGGTCACCGCGTTGTAGAAAATGTTGTTGACGACAGTCGTGTTCGGCAGGTTGAAGGTCTGTATTCCCGCGTAACCTGAGCGCACGACCGTGTTGTTCGACACCAGCCCACCCGTGGCGTCGTAGAGGTAGATGCCGACCCCTTCGTTGTCGACGACGATGTTGTTGACGAACACCGTGTCGCTGTCGTCGATGTGCACCCCGCCGGTCTCGCTGTTGGTGGTGTTCGACTCGAACCAGTTGCCGTCGAAGAGTGGCGCTCCACCGACGATGGAGACGGCGCCGCCCTCGTCGTTGGCGTGGTTTGTTAGGAAGGAGTTGGCCTTGAACACCGAGTCCGAGGACTGCAGACGAACGCCACCGCCATCGGCCGTGGCGATGTTGCCGTCGATGATGCAGCCGGAGATCGTTGGGTCCGAGCTGTCGATGTACAGCCCGCCGCCGTTGCTCTCGAAGCCGCCGGTAACGAGGACCCCGGACAGGGTCGATGAGGGCGATTGTCCGCCGACGATGCGCACGACGCTCTCGCCGATGGACGAGGTCAGTTCGGTCACCAGCGGTCCTCCCACCGACGAGATCTGCCAGTCGATGGACCCATAGTCGACGTTTTCGTCGTAGGACCCGGGCTGCAGCCGGATGTCCGTGCACCCGTCGGCGTAGGTCATGGCGTAGGCGATCGACGGATAGGGATTGCCCACATCTCCGTTGCCGCCCGGGAGCGCGTTGGCATCGACGTAGACCGGACAGCCGAGGGCGCACATGGGCCCCCCGCCGGTGCAGTCGGGATCACTGCCAAAGGGCTCGAAGGCGCCTACGTCCCAGGTCGCGCCCAGAGGTCGGGGGTTGCCGTCGTAGTCCCAGAGAACCGCGAGCGGCCCGGGATCGGTACCTCCGTCGATGCAGCGGCTACCCCAGAGCAGGGAGTAGTCGGCCCCTCCCACGAACTGCGGATCGGCGGAGAAGTTGCCGTCGTTGCCGATGGGGTCTGGGCTGGCGTTGTACATGCCGAACTGGGCCCCGAAGATGTCGTTGTTCTCGAAGGTCAGCGCACCGAGGGAGCTGGTGCTGTAGAAGCGGATGTCGTAGGTGTCGGCGTCGTAGAAGATGTTATTCGTGACCACGGTATCGGGCAGGTTGAATGTCTGCATTCCCGCGTAGCCGGCGCGCACCAGGGTGTTGTTGGAGACCAGCCCTCCGGTGTTGTCGTACAGGTAGATGCCCACCCCTTCGTTATCGACGATCACGTTGTTGACGATGACCGGGTCGCTGTCGTCCACGTGCACGCCACCGGTCTCGCTGTTGGTGGTGTTGGAGTCGATCCAGTTGCCGTCCAGGGTCGGAGCGCCGCCGACGATGGAGATGGCCCCGCCCTCGTCGTTGGCGTGGTTGTTGGCGAAGGTGTTCGCCGCGATGAGCGCGTTCGACGACTCCATGCGCAGGCCGCCCCCGTCCGAGGTAGCGGTGTTCCCGTCGAAGACGCAGCCCGAGATCGTCGGATCGGCGCCGCTGATGAACACGCCGGCGCCGTTGGCGATGTCTCCCCCACTGATGGTCACGCCTGTCAGCTCGGCCGCAGGCGTCTCTCCGCCTGTAAAGCTGAAGATGCTCCCGCCCACCGCCGAGGTCACCGTCGTCAGCGCCGGACCGGAGAATGAGCTGATCTTCAGGTCCTCGCCCCCGTAGTCGACGTTCTCGTTGAAAGTACCGGGCATAAGCACAATCTCGTCGCACCCCACCGGCCGGAAGGTCTGGGCGTAGCCGATGTTCGGGAAGGGGTCTCCGAAGGACCCGTCTCCGCCGGGAGGCACCGTTGGATCGGCGTAGACCGGACAGCCGACACCGCATCCCGGGCCGTCGTCGACGATGTTGTTGCAGTCGTCGTCGACCCCATTGCAGGCCTCCACCGCGCCGGGGTGCACGTAGGTGTCGAGGTCGTTGCAGTCGTCGAGGTTGGCGACGTAGCCGGTGGGGGCGCTGCAGCCCTGGGCGGTGTTGTTCGGATCCCCGTACCCGTCGCTGTCAGAGTCCAGGTAGAAGGTGCTCTGTACGCCCTCGTCGACCGCCACATTGCAGTTGTCGTCCACCCCGTTGCAGGTCTCGATGGCCCCGGGATTGATGTAGGTGTTGTTGTCGTCACAGTCGCTGAAGTCCGCCACGTAGTCCGACGGTTGGCTGCAGGCGTCCAGCGTATCGAGGGGGTTGCCGTACCCGTCGGCATCGTTGTCGGCGTACCAGGTGACTTCGAGGCCCTCGTCGATCTGGGTGTCGCAGTTGTCGTCCTCGCCATTGCAGATTTCCACGCCGAGTGGATGGACGAGAATATCGGTATCATCGCAGTCATCGGCGTTCGCGACAAAGCCCGACGGGGCCGAGCAGGCGTTGGCGACCACCAGCGGATCGCCGTACCCGTCGCCGTCGTCGTCGTCGTAGAACGGCGTGGTCACGCCCTCGTCGACCTGGGTGTCGCAGTTGTCGTCCTCGCCATTGCAGACCTCGATACCGAGTGGGTGGATGAGGATGTCGGTGTCGTCGCAGTCAGTGTTGTCAGCGACATAGCCCAAAGGTGCTGAACAATCGTCGAGAGTCACCAGCGGGTCGCCGTAGCCATCGGTGTCGGTGTCGGCGTAGAAGGTGGTCTGCACGCCCTCGTCGACCTGGGTGTCGCAGTTGTCGTCCTCGCCGTTGCAGACCTCGATGCCGACCGGGTTGATGAGGATGTCGGCGTCGTCGCAGTCGGTGTTGTCCGCGACGTAGCCGGGCGGCTGCAGGCAATCGAGGACCGTATCGAGGGGGTCGCCATACCCGTCGGTGTCGTCGTCGGCGTACCAGTTCACGTCGACGACGTTGTTGTCTGGTGCGCCACTGCAGTCGTGGTCGACCAGGTCGCATTGTTCTACCGCGGCGGGGTTGATGGACGGGTCGGTGTCGTCGCAGTCGGTGTCGTCGGCGACGTGGCCGCTC